>ENA-UEOZ01000923-UEOZ01000923.1-human-gut-metagenome-genome-assembly--contig:-NODE-923-length-14835-cov-103.214663_pt1 | contig 14835 bp, 8 predicted proteins | sample MGYA00242898_ERZ507912 | MGnify/ENA primary metagenome ERZ507912 (study PRJEB26167, sample SAMN06115410) | human gut metagenome | host: Homo sapiens | place: China:Chongqing | collected 2016-04-27... | reverse complement strand
CATCGTGCAAGGCGAATGCAATCAAGCTTGCTTGAATTGCTGAGCCGCAGCCGATGATGTCAATAAAAGCCCAATGTTCTTCATAGCCCAGGGCAAGCGAAGCGTCACCCTGGGTTTATATGAACGCAAAAGTTACGCCCTGTAAGGGCAGAAGTAACAGAGCTTTTACTTTTGCCCTTACAGGGCGCGACTGCTTCAACACACGATACCCAGGGTGCCGCTTCGCTTGCCCTGGGCTATGAAGAACATTGGGCCTTCAGCCCGCCCTTGCTAAATCCGAAACTTGAATTATTCGCAGTAGTAGCGTTCGTATTTAACACCTTTCTCTATCCCGACGCGAGACGCGTCGCCCCCATTAGAGCTAGCGTTTGGTGCTAGCGTTTGATGCTAGCGTTTGATGCTAGCGTTTGGTGCTAGTGTTTAGTGCTTGCCTTTGGTGTTAGCGTTTTTTGCAGCGCCTTTCAGGTAGTGCGAACATAAGTCAGAAACTTCAATCACTAATACTTTAGCTTTATGAAATGTTATTATGCAGAACACGAGTTCAAATTGACGTGCGAGGCAGCATCAGCCGCGCACAAGGGGCAGCCCGTAAGGCTCGAATTGCGGTTTACGTCCGACGAGGTGAAAGCCCTCGTTGCGTGTGTGGCAAGCCTCATGCGCGCCAACTGCGGCCAGACCTCGGCAACTGGTGAGCCATTGCTGTTGCAGTTTACACAACAATGTATCACCGCATACGCCGAGCGCGTAGGTATTGACCGCTCAGAAAGTTCGCTCCGCAAATACCGCATTACCTGCAAACACCTGCAAGGCTACATAACGCAGTGCCGCCAGACTGCCGACGTGCCACTCAAGGCAGTCAATGCCGAGTTCTTTAACGAATTTGCACGCTACCTCATATACACCATGGCGTTCCGCGCCCAAACCGCGCGGCTTTACCTGTCGGCACTCCGCCACTTCTGCCGTATGGCCATGCGCAAGGGGCTGCTCACCTCGTGCGTGTGGCAGGGTGCGGAGTTGCCGCGTGTAGAGAAACGCCACTTTGCGCTAACCCGCAATGAACTTGACCAATTATCGGTGCTCGATGTGCATGGCACAAGGGCACTTGCGCGCAACCTGTTTGTGCTTTCGGCGCACACGGGGCTGGCCTATATCGACTTGAAACACCTGACCCCGCAGCACATTGAGCGCGACAGCAGCGGCGCATGGCTCACCATGCCGCGTCACAAAACGGGGCAGCAGGCTATGGTGCGACTCACTACCGCCACACTCGCCCTGCTTGACAAACTGCCCAAACTGCAACCCTGTGCCACGGGCTGGCTGCAAGTGCCCGACAACCGCACCATCAACCGCCATCTGCACGTCATGGGCCACACGTTGCACCTGCGCCAGAGGCTGCACCTGCACATGAGGCGCCACACCTTTGCCACCCTCATGCTGCAGCGCGGCGTGTCGCTCGAAGCCGTCAGCACCATGCTCGGCCATGCCCGTGTGGCCACCACGCAGCGCTATGCCGAGGTGACGAGGCAGAAGATATTGCATGAGCTTGGGCAGACACAGCGCGCGGACTGAGGCGAGGCTGCTGAAAGATGCCCCGACGCGAGACGCGTCGCCCCCATTAGTGCTTGCGTTTCCTATCAGATAAACAAGAAGTTCTCGATCACTTCTTATAGGTAAACATATTAGTGCTTGCGTTTCCTATCAGACAAACAGGTTAAAAAGCAGATTTGAAACCATGGAAAGAACTGTTATGCCGGGGAATTGCGCTCTAATGGGGGCGACGCGTCCCGCGACGGTTTTTTCAGCAACTTCGGCTGCCTGCCCTACTTGCGCCGCAAGTTGTGCAAGCGCACACCGAGGGTGCCGCGCACCGAAATAACATGAAATGTTTAATTAAATGGTTATCAATATGAACAAAAAGTTAGTGCTCATGGGAGCCGGCCTGCTCTTGACAGCAGCCACAGCTTCGGCACAGAAGCTTGTGACCGGACACGTGACCGACGCACAAGGCCAGCCCGTGATGGGTGCCACAGTGCGCGTGCCGGGCACCAAGGTAATCACCACCACCGACGCCAATGGTAACTTTAAGCTGAGCGGCGTGCCCGCCTCGGCCAAAAAGCTCATGGTATCGTACATCGGTATGAACACCGCCACCGTCAGCGTGGCTGGCAACGTACAGGTGGTATTGAAGGACAACGAACTGGGCGAAGCCGTAGTGATTGGTTACGGTACTGCCAAGAAGGTTGGTACTGTGGTAGGTTCAGTGCAGAAGGTCGGCAGCGAAAAGATTGCCGAAAACCCCACAGCCAACGTGGCTGACGCCCTCCAGGGCAAGGTGGCCGGTTTGCAGGTGCTCAACAACTCGGGCGATGCAGGCGACGTCAACAACGCCTCTATCACCATTCGTGGTATCGGTTCGCTCGGCGCCTCAAGCACTCCTTTGATTGTTATTGATGGCTCACCCGCCGGCACCGGCATGCTCTCCATGCTCAACGACAAGGATATTGAGAGCGTGACTACACTGAAGGACGCCTCGGCCACCTCTATCTATGGTTCGCGTGCTGCCAATGGTGTAATCTACATCACCACCAAAAAGGGCCGCTCTGGCGAGAAAGCCCAAATCAGCGTGAGCCAAAAGATTGGTTGGAGCCAGTTGGCTGGCAAAATCAGCAACCAAATGAACTCTGACGAGTTGCTGCAGTTCCAGCTCGAAAACGGTATCATCACCCCCAACCAGTACCAGGCTTACAAGCTGCATGGTGCCAATACCGACTGGCAGAAGTACTTCTTCGACAATGCAGCCCCCATGTACAACACCGACTTCAGCATGCACGGCGGTTCTGAAACAACCACCTACTTCGTGTCGGCATCGTACATGAAGCAGAACAACCTGACCCGTGTGGGCCACTTTAACCGCTACACGCTGCGTTCGAACCTTGATACCAAGCCCAAGAGCTGGCTCAACTTCGGACTCAAGCAGTCGGTAGTTTACACTGACCGCCGTGCCGAGGCTTTTGCCAGCGGCAACAAAATTGAAGGCAACACTTCAAACCCTGTGGTAAGTGCTTTTATGTACGCCCCTTACTGGGATCCGTACTCAGAAAAAGCAAAGAAGACGCACATCTTCGACTTCACGCAGCAATACGACTTTAACTGGCTGCAACGCGAGATGCGCCAATACAAGACCAACGACATTATATATAATGGTGTGGCCTACGCACAGATCACACCGTTCAAGGGCATGACTCTCAAGTCGCAGCTCGGCCTCTATGCCACCGACACACGCAATACACAGGCCGTGAGCCCTGAAATGCCAGGTGTCACCTCTGGCTGGGCCTACGAAAGCCACGGACGCTCTTCGCTGTGGACCATTACCAACACGGCCGAATACAAGTTCAGCATTGCCGACAAGCACAACGTTACCTTGCTGCTCGGTCAGGAAGGCATCAAAGGCTCGTCACGCGGTTTTGGCGTGATGGGACAAGGCATTACCGACAAGCGACTGATGAACCTCGGTTCTGCCACATCGGCCGACTCACCCGCTGGCGACTACAGTGCCTCAAAGTATGAGTACCTATCGTTCTTCGGACGTGCCGACTACGCATTCAACAACCGCTACTTTGTCAACTTTACCGTGCGTAACGACCGCAGCTCACGCTTCGGTGCCGATAACCGCGCTGCCAACTTCTTGAGCGGCGGTGCCATGTGGCGCATTTCCGACGAAGCTTTCATGACGCCTGCCAAGCACTGGTTGAGCGACTTGCAACTCAAGGTTAGCGTAGGTACTACGGGTAACTCTGAAGTGGGTGACTACAACAGCATCAGCACCACCGGTACTACACAGTACGACGGCGAGAGCGGCTGGGTAATAAGCAGCCCGGGCAACGCTAAGCTGGGCTGGGAAAAACAAATCCAGACCAACGTGGGCCTCACAGCCGTACTCTTTGAGCGCTTGAACATCGACCTCAACTGGTACAACCGCAAGACCAAGGACATGCTCATGACTGTACCCCTTCCCTATACCACCGGCTTCACCAGCCAGTTGATGAATGTGGGCGGTATCAGCAACCGCGGTTTTGAGGTGGAAGTTAACTATGACATCGTGCGCAACCGCGACTTCTTTGCCAACGTATACGCCAACTATTCGTTCAACAACACCAAGGTGGACGAGCTGTTCAATGGCCTGAGCAAGTGGCCGATACCCGGCCAATACGTACAGTACGAGGAAGGCAAAACCATCAACTTCTACATGCCAATTTACGCCGGTGTTGACAAGCAGGACGGTGCCCCCATGTGGTACAAGAATGGCTACAAGGGCGACATTGTACACGAGTACAATCCCGAGACCATGACCAAGACCTACAGCGACGACCTCTTCCAGGACACTGGCGTGAAGTACACCCCCTCACACAACGGCGGTTTTGGCTTCACCATTGGCTGGAAAGGCCTGACCTTGAACGCCGACTTTGCTTACGTACTGGGCAAGCACATGATTAATGTCGACTATTTCTATGCCACATCAGCCATCAATGCCAAGAACGGCTTCAACCAGAGCAAGGACATGCTCAATGTGTGGAAAAAGCCGGGTGACATTACCGACCTGCCAGGCATGAACTACTCTGTCGAAGGCTCCGATACCCGCATTCTGCAGAACGCTTCATTCCTGCGCTTGAAGAACCTCACGCTGGCCTACGACCTGCCCAAAACTTGGATGGAAGCTACCCGCTTCTTTGAAAATGTGCGCTTCAGCTTCACCGGCCGCAACATCTTCACCATCACCAAGTACAAAGGCGGCGACCCTGAGCTCGACCGTTACTTCGCACTCGGTTTCTTCCCCGGCACACGCCAGTACACACTCGGCGTAGAGGTTACATTCTAACACACCACAATCAGTTTCACAACTAACAATACATAGACATTACTATTATGAACAAGTATATAGTTAAGGCCATGTTGTTTGGCGCGGTTGCATTGGGCGGCCTCACCTCGTGCGAGCTCGACCAGTACCCCGAAACAGGTCTGCCTACAGACCAGACATGGCAAAAGCTGAGCGATGCTGCCAACTACAACATTGGCTTGAAGTCTGCCGTGCGTTTAATATGCGGTGGTATCTATGCTGAAAAGCCCGACCTGCAGTCCGACCTCTTCAACATGACCACGGCCAACAGCACAAGCTCTATCAACCAACTTCAGGACTGGAGCTTCGGAAGTGCTTCAGGCATGGGCGATGGCTTGTGGGCCAACTGCTACGGCGTCATCTCAAACGCCAACAACATCATCAACAACATCGACAAAATCAGCGTAGAGGAAGGCTCACAGGACGAGGTTGACCGCAACTACTACAAGGGTGCGGCCTACTTTGCACGCGCACTGGCTTACGACAAGCTGGCACGCCGCTTCTGCAAGGCATACGACAAGGCTACTGCCGACCAAACCCTCGGTCTGCCCCTCGTCACCAGCATTGATGTGAACTACAAGCCCTCACGCTCTTCGCTCAAGGCCACTTACGACCTTATAAAGGAGGACATCAAGCAGGCCAAGCTGCTGATGGGCGAGAACGATGTGCACAACGCCGACAACTCGCTGATTAGCTACAACACGGCCGACGCACTTGATGCACGCATCAGCCTCAACTGCCAGGACTACGACAACGCCATTGCTTGCGCCCAGCGCACCATCAGCAAGTACGCCCTTTGCAGCACGGCTGAGGACTTTGCAAACATGTGGAAGAACGACGAAGGTTCTGAAATCATATTCCAGCCCGTACAGACAAAGGACGAGCGCACCAACTCATACGATGCCTACATTTCATTCAGCACTGCCAACAATGGTTACAGCCCCGACTACATACCCACACAGGGCTTGATTGACCTGTACGAGGCCAACGACATGCGCCAGTACACCTACTTTGCCGCCACAGGTGCTGTAACCAACGACCTCGCCGACGAGAATGTTGTCATCTTCAACAAGTACCCCGGCAACCCCGCATTGGTCAAGACTTCGGCACAGACCGAGTTCTACAACATGACCAAGGAACTGCGCGTGGGCGAGATGTACCTGATTGCTGCTGAGGCATCGTACATGAAGGACGGCAGCGGCTTGAGCTTCCTCAACGACTTGCGCTCAAAGCGTGGTGCCACCGCACTCAACCTGAGCGGCGCACAACTGTTCAGCCAGATTAAGGACGAATGGGCACGCGAAACCTGCGGCGAGGGCTTCCGCCTCGACTGCCTCAAGCGTTGGGGCGATGGTTGCCGCCGCATGACAGCTCAGCACCTGACCGACGGTTTCCTGCGCAACGACCCCAACTACCTCGACCTCAACGTGCCTGCCACCGACAAGCACTTTGTGTGGGAGCTGCCGCAGAACGACACCCAGGCCAACACCAACCTGCAAAAGAACTGGGAGTAACAGACACATTCAACATAACGCTTCATAAAACGCTAAAGCAATGAAACTCAACATAAAGACATTGGCAGCTTGCCTGCTGGCGAGTTCGGCTCTCGTTTCGTGTAACAACGAATTTGAGGACGGCGCTTCAGGAGTAAGCTACCCCGAACAAATAGAACTCGGCAAGTGGGCACCAAGCTACACTGTTGACGGCTCGAACAAGTACACGCTCAACCTCACCGTCAACGAGCAGGGCGACACCATTTGCGATGTGACAGTATACAACCCCGTAACCGAACAGGCCAACGTGCTTGGCGGCGGAAAGGTGAGCTACAACAAGCAAACGGGTATGATTACTGCCAATTACGACGACTCTTTCTATGGTGGAAAGGCACGTGTGCAGATGGCCATCAAAAACGACATGAAGAGCGCTGTGGCCTACATCTACACCGTAACAACCAACAACAATGGTCAGGAAACGCTCAAGCGTCAGGACTATGTAAACATGGTTGAAAGCGACACCATCTCAATGCTCGGTATGTGGGCTTTGGCCAATGGCCAGAACCTCACGCTCTACATGAGCGGCAAGGCCGACGTGTCGCAGAATGGTGAAGTGATTGCCACCGGCACATTTGCCAAGAACGCACTTGGCACAGCCGTCACCACTACCGACAACAAGGTGTACCAACTCTCTACCAACGAAAAGGGGCAGACATACGCCACCGTTGACGGACAGACCTACTATGCAGCTCACGAAAAGACTGCCTACGTAGACGACTGGGAAGAGGTGAGCACGGGTGCTTACTACACCTCGGCATTCGAATTTGAGGTGCCCGACTACGTTGTGCTTGAATACTCTCCCTGCCGCGCCGAATACCGCATCAACATGTACAACGTGTTCGGACAGATGGGCTTGCCTGCTCCACGAACCGACAACTACCTGTCGTTTAACTGGAACAAAAAGACTAACAAGGTGTCACTCACCTCGTCGACCAAGTTCTGCACCGGCTTCGAGCTTGTACAGGACGGCCAAAACTATGGTGTTGTAAACGGCATTCCTTCGGGTAGCACCTGCAAGTACGAGGACGGCAAGTTCACCTTCGGCATCACTTACGCCATCGATGGCGTGGGCCCACTGCTGAATGGCGAAGACACCTTCACACCTGCTGAGCAGTAAACTCTGCTTACTGAAAATACTCTATCTAACGCAAAAGGGGCAGACCATTCATTATGGTCTGCCCCTTTTGCGCAGTTGTATGAAACGCGCTGCAAAATAACGCAAGCACCACCTGGGAGTGGAACGCGTCCCGCAGTAAATAATGCTGCACAATAGGATTCACCGAGGCGGGACGAGGCTGCCGAAAATATCCCGACGCGAGACGCGTCGCCCCCATTAGTGCTTGCGTTTCTTCAAACTCCAAACAATAGCACCAAATGCCAGTTCCAAACGCTAACTCTAAACGCTTGCTCTAATGGGGGCGACACGTCTCGCGTCGGGAAAAGATTCAGCTATTATTTAGTATAGTTTGTATCTTTCCTTTTAATTTTCCCGACGCGGGACGCGTCGCCCCCATTAGTGCTTGCGTTTCTTCAAACTCCAAACAATAGCACCAAATGCCTGTTCCAAACGCTTGCTCTAAACGCTTGCTCTAATGGGGGCGACGCGTCTCGCCGGGAAAAGATTCAGCTATTATTTAGTATAGCTTGTATCTTTCCTTTTAATTTTCCCGACGCGAGACGCGTCGCCCCCATTAGTGCTTGCGTTTTTTTCGCAGCGCGTTTCAGGCAACTTAATTTCTTTTTCAAGCGCCACGCAGCATGGCGTCATACAACTGCAATGCCTCGCGCAGCTCGCTCACACAAATGTACTCCTCGGCCGTGTGCGAACGCGACGACTGGCCGGGGCCCATCTTCAAAGAGGGGAAACGCATCAGCGCCTGGTCGCTCAGCGTGGGCGAACCGAACAGTTCGCGGCCAAGGCGCACGGCTGCCCGCACAAGGGGGTGGTCAAGCGATATGTGCGAGGAATGCAGACGGGTGGAGCGCGGCACCACATCGCACCCCTGTGTGTGGGCGGCTATGATGCTGAGCACCTGCTCGTTGGTGTAACACTCGTTGGGACGCACATCTACCACAAAGGTGCACGTGTCGGGCACCACATTGTGCTGCGTGCCGGCATTGATCATGGTCACACTCATCTTTACCGGACCGAGCACCGGCGAGGTCTTGTCAAACTTATAGTTGCCGAACCACTCCACATAGGGCAGTGCCTTGTAAAGGGCATTGTCGCCTTCGTTGCGGGCGGCGTGCCCCGAACGTCCGTGTGTGGTGCAGTCGAGCACCATCAAGCCCTTTTCGGCCACAGCGGCCTGCATGCCGGTTGGCTCGCCCACGAGGCCCACATCGATGGAGGGCAGCAGCGGCAGCACAGCTTCAATGCCCTGTTTGCCCGACACCTCCTCCTCTGCCGAAGCAAGGAACACCAGGTGATAAGGCAAGTCGGTGTGGCGCAATGCGAGGAAGGTGTGCAGCAGCGTGACAAGTCCACCGCCGCAGTCGTTGCTGCCGAGGCCATAAAGGCGGTCACCCTCGAGCGTGGGCACAAATGGGTTGTGCTGCCAGGTGGCGGCCGGTTTCACGGTGTCGATGTGGGCATTGAGCAGCAAAGTGGGTCTGTCGCCTTTGGGCAGGGGTTGCTCGCACCAAATGTTGTTGTAGTGGCGCTGCGGGTTGGCACCACGCTGTTCAAGATAGTCAAACAGAAAGTCGGCCGCAGCCGTCTCGTCGCGGCTCACCGAGGGTATGGCCACAAGGCTCTGCAGCAGTTGCAGAGCCTCAGCAGTAATATGGTCAAGTTGTTGTGCTGTCATGGTCGGAATTTGTGGGTTTACGGGGTGACGGGGTGACTGGTTTACGGGGTGACGAGTTGACAGGTTGACGGGTAAGAGTGCATTACTTGCCAATGCGTTAATTCATCGTTTTTCAGACTGCCAACGTGTCAACGTGTCGCGTCATCTACCTTTCAACTTGTCAAGCAATGCCCCGCTTACCCATGCAAAGGTATAAAGGAATGCCGACTTTTGCGCTTTGTTATGAAAATATATTTGCGCCGTTCGCATCTTGAACGTATCTTTGTGCGAGGGTTATTGGGTTAGGGGGGGAATGGGTTAGGAGGTTAAAAGAATACCTCTGCTCCTCAAAAGCTTAAAGTAACTCAAGTTTCGGATTTGGGGAAGGCGGGCTGAAAGCCCAAAGGAGCACATAGCCCAGGGCAAGCGAAGCGGCACCCTGGGTCCCCCCGTGTTGGAGCAGTCGCGCCCTGTAAGGGCAAAAGCTTTAAGACATGGCACAGGTGTTGAACAAAATATACATACGATGTTCCACTTTAAGACCGCAAAATCAGTTATCAAGTAAGAATAACAACATAAAGGGGTAAAGCTTTTGCCCTTACAGGGCGCGACTGCTCCAACACGCGATACCCAGGGTGTCGCTTCGCTTGCCCTGGGCTCCGTGCTCCATTGGGCTTTCAGCCCGCCTTTCCCAAATCCAAAACTTGAGTTAAAGTAACTTTTTGCCCCCCTAACCCATTAACCTCCTAACCCATTAACCCCCTAACCCAATAACCCCCTAACCCTATAACCCCTTAACCCTATAACCCCCTATTCCCCCATGACTACAACCCTCATTATTCTGAGCCTTGCAGCCATACTGTTTGTGAGCGGACGCATAAGGTCCGACCTCGTGGCCGTGTGTGCCGCACTGGCACTTGTTGTATGCGGCGTGCTGACCCCCGAGGAGGCACTGGCCGGATTTTCCAACCCCATTGTCATCATGATGCTCGGCCTCTTTGTGGTAGGCGGCGGCATATTCAGCACAGGTTTGGCCAAACGCCTCGGCACAGGCATATTGGGTCTGGCCGGCAAGAGCGAAACAAAGCTGTTTGTGCTGCTCATGCTCACCACCGCCGGTGTGGGCGCCTTTGTGAGCAACACCGGCACGGTGGCACTGATGCTGCCCATTGTGGTGAGCATGGCACGCGGAGCCGGTCTGTCGTCGGCCCGACTGCTCATGCCACTGGCCTTTGCAGGCAGCATGGGCGGCATGCTCACCCTTATTGGCACCCCGCCCAACCTGATAGTGCGCGATGCGCTGGTGGCAGCAGGCTATGAGCCGTTGGGCTTCTTCTCATTCACCCCCGTGGGCATTGTTTGCATTGTAGTGGGCACACTGGTGCTCATTCCGCTCACGCGACGTTTCCTTAAAGAGCGCACAAGCCACAACGCGGCACACACTGGCAAGACGCTGCAACAGCTGGCCAGTGAGTACAAGGTGACGCAGAATGTGCAGCAAGTGGTGGTCACACCACAATCGCGCATGGTGGGGCACACGCTTAAGGAACTTGACGTGCACGGGCGCTATGGTGTGACGGTGATTGAGGTGCGCCGCCAACCGTCGTCGAACACGCCTCTTGGCAAGGTGCAACAACTGTCTATGGCCAACGTGGCCATTGAGGAGGGCGACTTGCTGTTTATAACCGACGATGCCGGACGTGTGGCTGACTTCATAACGGACTTTGCACTAACCGCTGCCGACGAGATGCACGACGGGAAACTGCACTTTTACGATGTGGGCATGGCCGAAATTCTGCTGCTGCCCGGCTCTACGCTGGTGGGGCACACGGTGGGCGAGACGGACTTCCGCGCTAACTACGGACTTAGTGTGCTGGGAATACGCCGCCACCAAGACTATTTGCTCGACAACTTGAAGGACCAACGGCTGAACGCGGCGGACATTGTGCTGGTGCAAGGCCCTTGGGAGCAGATTGCACGCCTTAACAAGCACGACGGTCAGGAGTGGGTGGTGATAGGCCAGCCCGAGGAGCAGGCGGCGCGTGTGACGCTCGACTACAAAGCGCCCCTTGCGGCCCTCATCATGCTGCTCATGGTGGCGGCCATGGCCTTCGACTTTATTCCTGTTGCCCCCGTCACGGCGGTGATGCTGGCTGCCGTGGCCATGATATTTACAGGTTGCCTGCGCAGTGTGGAGGCGGCCTACAAAACTATCAACTGGGAGAGCATTGTGCTGTTTGGGGCCATGCTGCCCATGTCGACGGCGCTCGAAAAGACGGGTGCCGACCAACTGGTGTCGCACGCGCTGGTGCAGCTCACGGGCAGCGGCGGTACGTACTTGCTGATAGCGGCCATATATGTGGCGACATCGCTGCTCACCTTTTTCATATCGAACACGGTGACGGCGGTGCTCATGGCACCTATTGCGCTGCAGGCGGCCCATGCGCAGGGCATCAGTGCTGTGCCCGTGCTCATGGCGGTGACGGTGGCGGCAAGCATGTGTTTTGCGTCGCCATTCTCTACCCCGCCCAATGCGCTGGTGATGTCGGCTGGCGGCTACAAACCTATTGACTATGTGCGCGTGGGATTGCCCCTGCAAATTGTCATTGGCATTGTCATGGTGCTGCTGTTGCCACTGATTTACTAAGGGCTGCGTTTGCGCGCCAATGTGCTAATGTGGCAATGTGCTAATAACCAAGCAAACGAACTCAGACCGCAAACGCTACCTCTAATGGGGGCGACGCGTCCCGCGTCGGGAAAATAAAGCAATGTCCTTACACTATAAAAGCTCACTGACAGCAGTATTTACACTTCTGTCAGTGAGCCTTTGCCTTCAATCCCGACGCGAGACGCGTCGCCCCCATTAGAGCTTGCGTTTGGGGCTTGAGTCCGTTCGCTTGGTTATGTTTTACCGCAATATTCTCAAAATGTACACAAGAGTAGTTGTAACGCTACGGCGTCAGCCCATTAGCATATTACGCGCTGCCGGATATGAGAAAAGCCAAGGAACACCCCCGGGGGGGATATCCTTGGCTTTTCAGCTATTATAATGATTGTTTGACGCGATACTAATGCGCGGCTTACTTGCCAAGCTTGGCAGAAAGCTTTTGCAGCATGTCCACTGTCATGCGGTCGAGGTCGTACTCGGGCTTCCAGTCCCACTCCTGACGTGCACAAGTGTCGTCGAGGCTGTTGGGCCATGAGTCGGCATTGGCCTGCTTGAGAGGTTCTACCTTGTACTCCATTTCGAACTCAGGCTTGTACTTGCGTATGGCAGCGAGCACACCCTCGGGGTCGAAGCTCATGGCGGCAATGTTGAATGCGTTGCGGTGAACAAGGCGTGTGGGATCGGCCTCCATCAGCTCAACAGCTGCGCGCAGGGCATCGGGCATGTACATCATGTCCATGTAAGTGCCTTTGGCAATGGGGCATACAAACTTTTCGCCACGAACGGCTGAATAGTAGATGTCGCAAGCATAGTCGGTGGTGCCGCCACCGGGCAATGTAACGTATGAGATGAGGCCGGGGAAACGCACGGCACGGGTGTCAACGCCATACTTGCGATAGTAGTAGTCGGAGAGCAACTCGGTGGTTACCTTTGACACACCATAGATGGTGCGCGGGCGCTGAATGGTATCTTGTGGTACGTGATTGGGAGGCGTTTCGGGACCGAACGAACCGATTGAGCTTGGGGTGAACACCGCACACTCGTGTTCGCGTGCTACCTCGAGCACATTCCAAAGGCCGTCAATGCCAATTTTCCATGCCAACTGCGGACGGCCCTCGGCCACCACGCTCAACAATGCGGCAAGGTTGTAGACGGTGTCGACCTTGTGCTTGAGCACTACTTCGGCTATCATCTCGCCATTGGTAACGTCGCAGATTTCAGCTGGACCACTTTCGGCCAATTCGCCCTTGGGGGCTGCACTGGGAATGTAACCGCACACTACGTGGTCGTTGCCATAAATGCCGCGCAACTTCATGGTAAGCTCAGAACCTATCTGTCCTGTAGCACCAATCACCAAAATATTCTTCATCTTTTTTGTATAAAGGATTTTGTTAGTTTGACGTGTCTGTTATTACACACGTGCAAAGGTGCAATCTTTTTTTGAGATTTATGCGCACTCTGTGGTTATTTTTCAAAAAAAATACGTTACTTTGCGGTGACTACGACAAGGGGGCGCATGGCGCGCCTTGCCGCTGCTTGGTGAGAAATCTTTTTATAAATCACACTTATACAAATGTACGGTAAATTTCAAGAACATCTTCAGCAGGAGCTGAAGGATATTAAGGACGCTGGCCTCTACAAGGAGGAGCGTCTGATTGAAGGCCCCCAGCAGGCCGCTATCCAGGTTAAGGGCAAGGAAGTGCTCAACTTTTGCGCCAACAACTACCTTGGTCTGTCAAACAACCCGCGCCTTATCAAGGCTGCCAAGGACATGATGGACCGCCGCGGCTACGGCATGTCGAGCGTGCGCTTTATTTGCGGTACACAGGACGTGCACAAGGAGCTTGAGGCTGCCATCTCAAAGTTCTTCAAGACTGAGGACACCATTCTTTACGCTGCTTGCTTCGATGCCAACGGCGGTGTGTTTGAGCCGCTACTCACTGCCGACGATGCCATCATTTCGGACGCGCTGAACCACGCCTCTATCATTGACGGTGTGCGTCTGTGCAAGGCTAAGCGCTACCGCTATGCCAACGCCGACATGGAGGACCTCGAGCGCCAGTTGCAGGCTGCCCAGGAACAGCGTTTCCGCATTATCGTGACCGACGGTGTGTTCTCAATGGACGGCAACGTGGCTCCTATCGACAAGATTTGCGACCTGGCCGAGAAGTACGACGCTCTGGTGATGGTTGACGAGAGCCACTCTGCCGGCGTGGTAGGCCCCACTGGCCGCGGTGTGAGCGAGTTCTTCAACACTTACGGCCGTGTAGACATCTACACTGGCACACTGGGCAAGGCCTTTGGTGGTGCCATGGGTGGCTTTACTACTGGCCGCAAGGAGATAATCGACATGTTGCGCCAGCGCTCACGTCCTTACCTCTTCTCTAACTCTGTTGCCCCTGCCATTGTGGGTGCTGCACTCGAAACGTTCAAGATGTTGGACGAGAGCAACGAAATTCACGACAAGTTGGTTGAGAACGTGAACTACTTCCGCGACAAGATGATGGCTGCCGGCTTTGACATCAAGCCTACACAGAGCGCCATCTGCGCCGTGATGCTTTACGATGCCAAGCTGTCGCAGGTGTATGCTGCCAAACTGCAGGAGGAGGGTATCTACGTAACGGGCTTCTACTACCCCGTTGTGCCTAAGGATCAGGCCCGCATTCGTGTACAGATTTCGGCCGGCCACGACCGCGAACACCTTGACAAGTGTATCGCTGCCTTTATCAAGGTGGGCAAGGAACTGGGTGTGCTGAAGTAAGCCTCTGCCCATAGACGCGACACATATATTTATACTATTAAAGCCAGAAAGCGGCATCTCTTGCTAAAGATGCTGTTTTCTGGCTTTTTTCTTTTCCTGACTTCGTCAATGCGTCACCCAAATCGATTATAGCGGGCTGACAAGGTAGAATATGTCTTATCCTACATTGG
>ENA-UEOZ01000908-UEOZ01000908.1-human-gut-metagenome-genome-assembly--contig:-NODE-908-length-15094-cov-4.642738_pt1 | contig 15094 bp, 10 predicted proteins | sample MGYA00242898_ERZ507912 | MGnify/ENA primary metagenome ERZ507912 (study PRJEB26167, sample SAMN06115410) | human gut metagenome | host: Homo sapiens | place: China:Chongqing | collected 2016-04-27... | reverse complement strand
AAGCTCTGTCACATTGTAAGGAAGAAGAAGAGATATTCATCATCGGCGGTGAAAGTGTGTACAAAGAAGCCCTGCCACTCGCCCAAAAACTATATCTCTTCTTCTTCCTTACAATGTGACAGAGCTTCTTGTAAGCTACTGAATGTTTCCGCACCGGGGAAGACGGCTGCTTTGTTTTTACTCAGCACGATATTACGCCGGTTGGGCAACGCTCCTTTGGGAAAGGATTCAAACGTCTTGCGCCCCATGATGATGGTGTGTCCGGTGGTGAGTGCCTTGAAGCGCCTCAGGTCGTCGGGAAGCCGGTACAGCAAGCGGTTTTCAAAACCGATGGCACGGTTGCGTGCAATAGCTACGATAACGGATATCATGTCGGGATGGTTAGAGGGTTATACGGAAACCGCACCGGCAATGTGCGGCCAAGGATTATAGTCTTCCAATGTGAAGTCTTCGAACTTGAAGTCGAAGATGCTTTTCACGTCCGGATTGAGCTTCATGCGAGGCAAGGGACGAGGTTCCCGGGTGAGTTGCAGTTTCACTTGTTCCAGATGATTCTTATAGATATGTGTGTCTCCTAACGTGTGTACGAAATCGCCTGCTTTCAGTCCCGTCACTTGTGCCATCATCATCAACAACAGGGCGTATGATGCAATATTGAAGGGAACGCCGAGAAACGTATCCGCACTACGCTGGTAGAGCTGGAGGCTCAATTTCCCGTTAGCCACGTAGAACTGAAAAAAAGCATGGCAGGGAGGCAGGTTCATGTTCCCGAGATCGCCGACGTTCCATGCACTGACGATGATACGGCGCGAATCGGGATTGTGTTTGATGGTATCCACAGCCTCTTGTATCTGGTCTATGAATCCCCCTTTATAGTCCGGCCACGAACGCCACTGATACCCGTAAATATGTCCCAGGTCGCCGTTCTCGTCCGCCCATTCGTTCCAAATCCTTACGCCGTGTTCCTGCAAATATTTCACGTTGGTATCGCCTTGCAGGAACCAGAGCAGTTCGTAGATGATGGACCTCAGGTGTAACTTCTTTGTGGTAAGCAGCGGGAATCCTTCTTCGAGGTTGAACCGCATCTGATGGCCGAATACACTGAGGGTACCCGTACCCGTACGGTCGCTTTTTTCCACGCCTTCCTCCAGTATTCTGTGTAACAGGTCGAGATATTGTTTCATGCTTAATATTGTTTTATTCTTTTTTCTTCTTGATAAGGGTGATCAGCCAATCGTTGGCGGCTATGCAGAGCATGACTACACCCACGACATACAACAGGTCGGTGAAGTCGATAATCCATTCAATGACGATAAGCCCTACGCCCCAACAGGCATTTTTGATGGCAGATTGTTTGAGCAATTGGTTTCTCCTATCTTCGTCTACCGTCCGTTTTTCCGGGTCATACGCGGATCTTTCTATTCTCATGTTCTTTTCACGATGAGAACGGTATATCAGGTAGACGGCCAAAAGTACGAGGAGGACAGGAATGAGGAACAGGATTACGGTAAGTACCGTAAGGAGCACGCCGCCAATTCCGAGAAGTCCGGATATGAAGTCCAAAATCCCTTCGTTTCCCAAGTCTTCCATGAGAGAAAATGTGTGGGAGTAAACCGATGGAGGAGCATTCCATGTGCTGTCGTCAACCACGTCTTCCAGAGCCGACACCGTATCGGAGTAGACTGTGATGCCATTTTGTGCCAAGGTAATATTTTGTGCGAGACAAGCCCATAAAAGGCAAAGCCATATTTTGAGCCGTATGACGGGAAATATAGGGCGTTTCATGTGATAAGCTGTTTGATTTTTGGGACAAAGATAGCGAAAGGCGAGCGCAGAGACAAATGAAAACGAAGTTTTCTGGTTTGGCTATGCCGAGCCGCATCCTATCTTCGTGGGAACAAAGATAGCGAAAGGCGAGCGCAGAAGCAAATGAAAATCCGTCCGATTTTGTTGTTCGCCCCATTTTTTTTACCTACTTTTATCCTCATAAAATGATACGACATGACACGACCGGATATACCTCAAGAGTTTAAAGACTATACCCGATGTTTGCTCGGTGCGGAGCGTTATGCACGTTTTGCTCAAGCTTTGGATGAACCTCCTTCCGTAAGTGTGAGGCTGAACCCGTTCAAGGCCGTATGGTCCGGTCTTTCTGCGGAAGGTTTGAACGGGGGAGACGGGCCGGTGCTTTGGGCCTCCGGAGAAGGATGCTACCTGAGCGAACGTCCTCCGTTCACGTTCGACCCGTTGTTTCATGCCGGTGCCTATTATGTACAAGAGGCGGCTTCCATGTTTTTGGGGCAAATCTTACGCCGTTATGTGACTCGTCCGGTGGTAGCACTCGATCTTTGTGCTGCGCCCGGGGGCAAGTCTACCCATATCCGTTCATGTCTGCCGGAGGGTAGCCTGCTGGTATCCAACGAGCCCGTTAAGGCACGTGCTCAGGTTTTACTGGAGAATCTGACGAAGTGGGGACATCCCGACGTGATAGTGACAAACAGTTACCCAAAGGATTTTGCCCGTTTGCCGGACTTTTTCGACCTGTTGGTGACCGATGTGCCGTGCTCCGGCGAGGGGATGTTCCGGAAAGAAGAAGATGCCGTGACGGGTTGGAGCATGGAGGCTGTGCGGATGTGCCAAGATCGTCAGCGTGAGATTCTGCGTGACGTATGGCCTTCGTTGAAGCCGGGAGGGCTATTGGTATACAGTACTTGTACGCTGAATGCTTTGGAGGATGAGGAAAATGTGGCTTGGATAGCCGAAGAACTTGGTGCGGAAATACTTCCTTTTGATGTGGAACCGGGTTGGGGTGTCGTCGGGAACCTGCTGCCGGTCTCCTCAGTAAAAGATACGGCAAAGGCGGAAAAGCTTTTTCCCGTCGCCCATTTCATTCCCGGATTTACTCGTGGAGAAGGATTCTTTTTGGCTGTTTTACGTAAAAATGGCGAAGAGGAGACTTCTGATTGGGCGATGTCCTCCGATAGGTATGAAAATGAGCGCGTGAAGTCTAAAAAGAAACGTGCGCTACACGCTTCCGTTCCGGCTTTGCCTGCTTCCTGCCGGTCATGGTTGCTTCATGCCGAAACCTTTGATTTCGTTTCCGACGGACCGGTGTGGACGGCTGTACGCGCTTCGTTCTCCCGTCAGGTAGGCCTGTTGCAGGAAGCGGTTAAAGTGTGGCAGGCTGGTGTTCCGTTGGCTACGGTAAAGGGGAAAGACTATATTCCGCTGCACGCTTTAGCGATGTCCGTTGACTTGAATCGCTCGGCTTTTCCAATTGTTCCCGTTTCCTACGATATGGCGGTGGCCTATTTACGTAAAGAAGTGCTTGTCTTACCTCCCGACACTCCTACAGGTTACGTGTTGCTGTCGTTTCAGGAAATTCCTATCGGTTTCGTGAAAAATATAGGTGGACGGGCTAATAACCTTTATCCCCAAGAATGGAAAATACGTACAAGTTATCTTTCAACTTATAGTTTAAAGGGAGATTTAGGACGAAAATCAACAGAATAAGGTAAAAAATGCTAAAAAATAGATGCTTTTCCTTTTGATTCCTTGTTTCTTAATCCGGTAAATGCTATATTTAGAGCCTGAGAGTGTGAATGGATTGAAACGATGAGGGTTCATACTCACACCGTAGAAATCTAATTGTCTAACTTAATCGAAACAACGCTATGAAAATTTTATTTATCGGATCCGGGTGCGCCTGTAGGCTACCTTTTGTAGAATATCTTTTTAAGAAGAAAATACAAGAGGCAGAGGTTCCGGACATTGAAGTAGAGTCTGCCGATATGGCCATGTGGGGAGTCACTTCTAATGAAAGTGGGATTCCGGAAAGCAGTGGTCCTGATAAAGTAGGCAATTTACTGAATCAGGCTGATTTTATTGTGGTTATGGAAGGGAGGCAGCGCAACTTTCTGACACGTTTTATGGATTACAGTAGTTGGAATAAAATTCACTTATTCTTGGATTATTGTACATCAGGGAAAGAACATTTGGTAGGTTCCGTGTGTGGCGATCTCGATTATCAGACGCAGGATGAAGAAATGACTAACGGTTGCATGAATCTGGTAGCTCGCATAAAGGCCTTTTTGAAGGAGCATTTAGGCGAGAAAACGGAAATCTCCACGTTGATAACGGCTTAAACGATAAAGTATATCGGGCAGGGACATTCATGCTCGGTATGCTTTATGATTAGATATGAAGGAATATGTGTTTTGTGAAAACTATTGTGAGCCTCCTTGTGATGCTTATGGTCGGATTGCAAAGTGTGCAATCGCAAAATTGGGTCATAGTGAAAACTCCGTCTGTAAAGGTGATATCCGAAACACGGAGAGTCGGGGGAGTCTTGGGGAAAGCTAAAAAAGGGGCGGCGTTATGGTTGCGTGAAGGGACGGTAACGGATGATTGGGCTCATGTTTGGTTTAAGGGACGTGCCGGAGGGCTGCCGCTTTCTGCCGTGGAACAGTTCTCTTCGTCAAAGCTTTCGTGGCAGGCTATGGCGCGTACATACGATTTGGTGAGCCTTAAAGAAGAAGGTAAAGTGTTGGCCACAATGGATTTCGAGGTAAGGGACAGTACGTTGTTCATGTGTTTGCGTTGGCCGGATTCAAGGCGGGGTACGGAAATCTATGAGTTGGCTCGGGATTCTTGCCGGTTGGTAGCCACGCGGGCTTATGCTGGGGAGATGCCCGACGACATGAAGATGTTTTATCAAACTGCCAAGTCATTGAAATATGCACGTGTTTTCTATTACGATGAAACGAAAAAATCTTTCTTCGACGGGGACTCTTTCTATTTTCGTGAAAATGCAGAGTCCGTTTCTAAGGATACCGCTTGTTTTGACGGAATAAAGAAACGAGTGGAGAAATTTCGGAAAGAAATGAAGGGACGTAAGACAAGCACCGGTCGGAATGCCGTTATGCCTGGGGAGCAGAATCCTGAGTTTCCGGGAGGTGAAAAGGCATGTATGGCCTTTTTGTCTAAGAATATCCACTATCCGCCTGTTTGTGTATCTGAAGAAGCGAGCGGAAGAGTATATGTGCAATTCGTGGTGGAAAAGGACGGAGAAATCGGTCAAATCAGGGTGTTGCGAAGTCCTCATCCTTATTTGGCACAGGAAGCAGTGAGGGTGGTGGGCATGATGCCTGATTGGAAGCCCGGATATAAGAACGGCAAACCCGTCAGGGTGTTGTTTTCTTTGCCGGTAAAGTTTGGGTTGAAATAGGCATAAGGAAAGATGAAAGGCGGAAGCGAAGTGTATTCCTTCCGCCTTATTCTTGTGGTGTAGCGCTGTCCTGCTCTTTTGCTTCCGTGTTGTTTTTCGGTGCGTCCGGCGTATCGAACAAACCGTAAGTAGTACGGAGGACACGGAATTCCGTCCGGCGGTTCAGGGCGTTGCAGATTTCCTGCTGTTCTTCCGGCAGTTTTTTGATGAAAGCTTCCGTCAACGTGTCGTTCTCATGCAGGAACGGATACCGTTCCGTCAATCGTTTGCGGATGACTTTCGGGCGTGTCTCGCCGTATCCGATGGGAGTCAGACGGTCGGTTGCGACGCCGTGTGCTATCAGGTACTTTACCACGGATTCTGCCCGGCGTTGGGAGAGGCGGATGTTGTATTCATCCCTTCCCCGATAGTCGCAATGCGAGCTGAGTTCAATCGTGATGTTCGGATTGTCTTCCATGAGCGTGACGAGGGAGTCCAGTGCGAGGGTAGAAGAGTCTGTGAGTTCCGCACTGTCGAAAGCGTAAAACACATTGTCTACCAATACGGGAGCCGTGATAGAAGCCAGTTCGAACTGAAGTACGTATTCTTTGCTTACGCTGCTGGTGTCCACTCGCAGTTGTTCTTTATGATTCAGGAATCCCTTGCACGTACCTAAAAATACATAGTCTACATTCGGTTGGATTTCCTGGGTAAAGGAACCGTCGCCTTTCACGCTCAACTTTAGATTGGTTCCGTCGTTGCCTACCATGTAAACCAAGCCTTCCGGTAGTTCATAGCCGTCTTTTTCGTAGACCCATCCCTTGACCGTGAGCAACACTTCCGGACATTCGAAACTCATGATGTGGTCCCACCCTCGGGCATCGCCTCGGTTGGTACTGAAAAAGCCCCGGTTGTGCAGTCCGTCGAAAGTCATGGCAAAATCATCTCCTTGCGAATTCATCGGGTATTTCAGGTTTTCTACGGTCCATGTGCCCGTACTGTCCTGTTCGGCCTTGAACAGGTCCAAGCCGCCCATGCCGACGTGTCCGTCGGAGGAAAAATACAAATCTCCGTTCGGACGGAACGAAGGGAACATTTCATTCCCCGGAGTATTGATGGGTTCGCCGAGATTATCCACTCCGCCTAACCCGTGTTCTCCTATTTCGATTCGCCAGATGTCCAGGCCTCCTAATCCTCCCGGCATGTCGGAGACGAAATACAGCCATCTGCCGTCCGGCGATACGGTAGGATGGGCAAAGGAGGATAAAGTGTCTTTGGTGATTTCCAACAATTTGGGTGCGCCCCAACTGGCATCCGTACGCTCCGAAGTATAAATCTGTGCATATCGCGGATATTCTGGGTCATGCGTGCAACGGGTGAAATACATCGTTTTGCCGTCCGGCGAGAAAGCGCAGGCTCCTTCATCGTACTCACTGTTTATCTCGGATTCTACCTGTTCCGGCGACTGCCATTTCCCTTTATCGTCTTTTCGGGAGATAAAGATGTCACCGGACTTGATTCCTGTGATGCCGCTCAGTTCGTTGCCTGTAGCCTGTGGGCGTGTGGAAGTCAGGTACAACATGTCCATATCATCTCCTGTCAGCATCGGGCAATAGTCCGAACGGCGGGCATTGAGTAGCGGTTCTTTCTTTATCGAATACAATGTAGGTTTCTGTTTCCAGATGGGCGCCATGGTACAGCCCTGTAGGCCGTGACGTGCCAACACGTCGTCCGGTTTGTACTGAAGGTAAATCTCATAATTCTGCAACGCTTTTTTGTAATCGCCGTTTTTGCGTTGCATTTCAGCTAAATAAAAATAAACGATGCTGTCCGGGTAGTTGTATCGTGCCGCATTCTGGTATGACCCGATAGCCCGTGAGGTATAATTGATACGCCGGTAACAGTCTGCGGCTTTATAGGCCCGTTCGCCCCTCTTGGCCCGTTCCTTGGGTTTGGTCCGCATATAAGCTTTCCGGTATTCGGCAGCCGCTTCGAAATATTCTCCGATGGCGTAGAATTTATCTCCTTTTTTCACATTGCTTTCCGCACTACAGCCTGCGAGCCATAGTGTCACGAAAACGACCCCAAAAAGAGAAATCCATTTTTTCATATTCCGTTCGGTGTGCAAATATAATTTTTTTATTTCATTTGCCCTTGCAGTTCACTGCTTTTTTTGGACCGTAACGGTTTTTAATGGTCTCTTTGTGGGGTCGTTGTGCAATAGTGAATATCTCGTTTAGCGGATAATGATTTTATCTTGTTTTACGCTACCGTCGGTGAAGGTGGTCTGACGGATGTTGATACCCTTGCGGGGCTGCTCTAACTGTATACCGTCCATTGAATAATATATCGTTCGTGCCACAATTTTACCGCCGGTCGTTTCGGATACCTTACTGCCTTCTACAGGAATGAATTCGAACGGGTAATCATTCGGGGTTTCCGTCGCAGCGAAGTCGATACTGCCGTCTTCTGCCACTTGCCAATAGATGTTACCGCTACGGGCCGACTTTTGGATGGCCAATGTTTCAATATCTACGGCACCGCTGAAGCGGAACGGCTTGGTCATGGTTTCCTGCCACAACCCCTCGTCGGTCAAGTAGGTTCCGTCCAAAATCGACTGGAAACCGTAGGTCGTAGAAGGAGGAGTGTTGACGACGTTCCATTGTTGTGCTGCTTTATTGGATTCATCTTCAGGCTCGAACGAGGGATAGTCGTCGTTGCCATGATTGGTAAGATACGTTCCGTAGGTCTTGTGCCGGATGTAGTAGTTGCCCGGTGTTACACTGTGGTATCCCGTTTCTTTTACATAGATTTGATAAGTGATGGTACTTGTCTGGCCGTTTATGGTATAATCCAATGTATAAGAGGCGGAAGTTTGTACGTTATTAATGGTGAGAGAGTCTTTGGTAGAGCCGTCTCCCCACAAGTAAGTTCCTCCCGTCATGGCATCTGCCGGTGTGGCCGTGAGCGTCACGTTGTCGCCTTTTTCTACGATCATCATGTTCTTATCCGTATAACGTCCGCCGTTGACGATGATGTCAGGGCGTGCAGCCTGTACATTGATACGGAAGACGGTTTCCTGGCGACGTCCGCCTTGGTTGGTATGGATGACGGAAACGGTACGTGAGGTCGTGACGTGCGGCAGGGTGATGGAAGAAGCCGTACTGCCGGTTTCCCACAAATAGCTTCCATAGCCTCCCACACCGAATATGGATAAGGACACTTCGCTGTTGTATAATACGTTGATGGAAGTCGCTGCATGTGTGGAACCATTGTAGGTTATGGTCGGGTTGATTGTGCTTTCCCCACAATCGCCTTCCACGGCGATGCTGAACATCTGTTCGCTTTCCACACCGTTTTCATTCGTATATGTCACGCGCCAGATGCCGCTCCTGTCGGCTGCCACGGTGAGGTCTTTCGTGTTTTCTCCGGTGCTCCATTTCCATTTTCCCGTATCGGTCGTGCCATCGGGAAGTTGTGGCTTCAGGGTGACGAGTGTACCAGCCGGGAGCGTTTCCGTAGGTTCGGTACGGTACGTATTGTGCAGTCCGCCCAGTTCGTTGTGTTCCACGCTTATACCGTTGTATTCCATGATGGGAGTGAGCGGGGTGGGTATTTGTTCGGGAGTAGGGAAGTCGCGGGTGTTCATCAATACGGAATAGCCCATGTGGTCGTAGCCTCCGCTGGTATTACCCTGTCCGCCGCCGTCGATGCCCATTTTTTCGTAGACCGCTTTGGAGAAAGGCATTTCTACGCCTTTAATGCCTTCATAGTGCCCGATGACGGTACCCCAATAAGGACGTATTTGTTCTCCCAATGCGGGGGCGGTTTGTATCCATGTCCTACCATCGCTCCAGTGTAGTCCACTCGTACCGTAATGGTAATTAGTCCATGGCAGGTTTTGTACGCTTTGCATTTGTGCCGCCAAATACTCTATACCGGCTGCCAGTCTGTGGTCCATATAAGAGAACAAATCATCCCCCTGGTTCCAACCGATGTGGGCTACGTCTACGGCCAGCCCGCCGGCCATGGCGGCATGGCCTACATCACGGCCGCTTTCTTGCATTTGTCCCAGTTTGCCATAAGCTCCGGTTTCCAAATCGGATTCTTGTGTCGTGACGACAAGGTTGCCTAAAAACTCGGTCAGTCCGTCGTTCAGGATAGGGTCGGAAGTACGCGGGTCGGTGAAAGTACCCACTTGATCGTATTTGAAGAAAGAAAGTCCCTGATTATAAATGAATACGTCATCGCAAAGGATGCCTATACTCATGACGGCCAATACGTTACAAAGTCCCCAGTTCGACCAGTAATGTCCGGGGCATTCCCACCATTTTCCCGAATTTTGCCAAGTTCCGTTGCGGCCGCGCAGGAAGCCGATGCAAGATGGATACCACACGTCGAGCATCCATTGTTTGAATGTGGTGAAATCTTCGTCAGACCATCCTTCGTAGTCGCGCACGAGTTCGGCGGCGTTGGCAAAGGCATATCCGTATAGTCCTGCAGCCAGTGCATAATTGGAGTCGCCTCCGATGCCTTTGGTGACGCGTGCCCATTTCATCAGGACATCCACTGCATGTTTGGCATGTTCTTCCGAACCGTCGATTTTCCACCGCAGGGCATTTTGGTAAGCGATAGAAGCTCCCTGCGCTGCATTAATGTAATTTTCTCCTACTCCCCCTCCGCGTATGATGGTCGGTACGGGATTTGTAGCTGCCGTAGACTGTGAGAATCCGGCGTTGACCAATACATTGTAGGCTGCTACGACTTTTTCATTTCCGGCTTTGAGCTGTTCCCTGATACGTTCAAAGTCGGCATCGGTATGGAGGGCACCGGGATGCCGGAATCCTCTTTCTGTGTCGTATCCTGTCGTAATGCCTGTGACATCGAAATCGAATCCTGCCGCGGCTTCCAAGGCCGTACGGGCTGATGCGAGGTTTTCGAGCTGTCGGTCGATGGCATTTTGGTTTACTTTACCTTCGTTTACGAGGTCTTGGGCGATATTGACTTCGTCTTGGTAAAGTGCAACGATTGCGCCTGTGTAAGAAGAGGCGTGTGAAGCGATATATTCCTGGGCTTCATTGATGGCATTTTGCAATGCCGTGAAGTCGCCCGGATTGCCGTAAGTATATTCGTATTCCAAATCGTCAACTGCGGCTGCCAGTTCGCCGATTTCCGATGTTTCCAGTACACGGTCATAGAGGCGGACGTCGGCTACAAGAGTTTGCCTCAGGTAATTGTCGGCTGTAAAAGCGGGACGTCCGATCCATGCGTAAGGAACAGAAGTGGTGAAGTTGGATGAATTGGTGGGCATCTCGGTGTTTGTTCCCTTGGCCACTCCGTCGAGGTAGAGCGTACCGGTTTGTCCGTCTTGGGTGTACACGACGTGTGTCCATTTTCCTTTGGCTGCTTCTCCACCGATTTCTATGGCCGTTTCGTTGCCGTATCCTCCTGTGGCGTTGGCAAAGCGTTGGGCATTGAGGCGGTAAGCAGAGTACTTGCCCTCCGATCCCGTACAGGCCGCAGAAGAGGAGAATGTCCAAAGGAAGAAGCCGGCACCGGAAAGTGAGGCTTTCTCGTCTACGCGGTAGTACATGGAGATGGAGTACGCATCCATACCTTTGAACAGTTCGCCCGCTTGTTCTGTCAGGTCGAGATAACCGCTTCCGCTACCGAGATCGAGTACGCGGTATTTTCCCATTTTGCTTACCGTAGCTTCATTTTTGAGTGAGGCCGTGATACCGGAACATTCCGTATCTGAGACGGAAGTACCATTCATGTTTTTAAAATCGAAGTGCAGGCGAAGGCCATTTTCCTGGCCCATTGCGGCATGGCCGGCACATACGATAAGGCAGGATGCCAATAGCGTCCTAAACCTGTTTCTTTTGCTTTTCATGTTTTTGTTCATAAGTGTGATTCGATATAAATTGAGTCATTCGTTTTATGTTTATACGAATGAACAATTAAAACTACCTGTTATAAAAAGTATAAAAAACGTTAAATTAGAAAAGAAAACCGCGGCACAGGGATTAGCTTTCCTTGTGTCGCGGTTGGGGATGAGGTAATTTTTCTTCGGTTATTTCTGTTTTTTCCCGTTCCAATAATTCTCCAGCCGGTCGGCCTCTTCTTGGGTCAGGTGGATGACTGCGCCGTGCTTGGGCGACCGGAAGTTGGTGGTCTTCATCACGCCTTCGTTGAAGCGTCCCAAGTTTTTGAAGTGTACGAAATCGCTGGTTTCTACAAAACCGAAGTTATGTGGGTTGATACCGAATATATCGTACATGAGCACCCATTTGTCTTCACCGATTCGTTTCCAGACGTTAGGCGCCTCGCAGGCCACCGGTTCAAAGTCTATCCAACGCGGGTCGAACCGGTAGCCTCCGTCGATACGGTCGGAAACCGCCTGTTTGATGCCCGAACCGGATTCATGCGCCACGTAGAACAGGTGATATTCCATTTTTTGCCGTTCCTCGTTCCATATTGGGGTGATGTCGCCGTCGATGGCAGACGCTCCCGAGGGGTATTCAAACAAGATTTGCGGAATGCTCTCGATACGGTTGAAATCTTGGTTTACGTAGACATAATAAAGCCTGTTCTGCTCGGTGCCGAACCGCATGGTGAAATAAATCATCATTCGTCCCGTGACGGGGTCGTAGACCGTTTCCGGCGCCCAAGCGCAACCGATTTGTGCAAATTCCTTGGACATTTGGTCGAAACGTATGTTGGTGCGCGTCCAATGGATGAGGTCGAACGACTTCATCAGTACCAAGCCACGGTTGTTTCCCCAGCCATAAGCTTTCCCGTCGCGCTCCCATTCCGTATCGCGGTAACCGTCGCGTTGTGCATAAATATGCAGGTCGGTCATGGCCAAGTAGAAACCGCCGTCCGGACCACGGTAGATATGCGGGTCGCGGATACCTTTCTGGTCGGCAATCGTATCGCCTGCAATAATGGGCTTGCCGTCGTTCAGAGCGGTAAACGTATAACCGTCACGGCTGATGGCCGCATGCAGGCAGTGGTCTTCGTCCTGATGGAATACCATTAGGTAGGCCGCCATGTCTTTTTCTTGCGGTGTGGCGTCACGGTAGGTGAAGTTGCGGAAAGTAGTACGTCCTTTTCCCGTGGACAGGAGTGCAGGACGAAGGGCATAGAACCCACCGTAGTTGTTGTGATGAAGTCCCGACACGTCGATATCCGTGGCCAGTTCCTTCCATGACTTTCCGTCCTTGCTGGCAGAGAGGGTCACGCGGTTGGCACGGTTGAGCAGGCGGAGGTGGAAATGCTTGTGGTAATCGGACGGCATGGTTTCGGCTTTTTCCCCGTTGCGGTATATCGTGAACGTCTTTCCGTCCGAAGCGACACCGGCGTATGCCTTCTCGTCATAGAACAAGAGCAGGCCGCCCGTGTTTCCTTTTCCGAGAGTGATTTCCGTCGTGAGTTCATAGTTCTTGTCGGTGGCCGTAACCATGAGCAACCGTCCGTCTGCCGGTGTCTTGCCTTTGGCTTTGACGCTCATGCCATCCTTGCCGAACGAGAGGCTTTCGGGGGCGTATTCCTTCCAAAAGGTCCATTGCAGGCCGAGCTGCTTGCCCGTGAAGTCGTCGGAAAGTTCCAGTCCGTGTTTTTCAGGGTCTTGTGCCGGGAGCGGACGGGCGTCATGCCGCAACTTGCCCCATCCGTCGGCCGTCCATTCCACCGGGTCTATCAGCGTCTGCCGGCCCAACGTGTGGTAACCTTGTGCGTAAGCGTGGTACACCACCCACCAGTTTCCTTCGGCATCGTCGATGAGCGTACCGTGTCCTTTCGACCACCAAGGGTCGCTTGCACTATAGGTATGCACCAAAGGATTGTAGGGAGAGTTTTCCCACGGGCCGAACACGCTTTTGGAACGTGCCACAACCACCATGTGGCTCGTGGCCGGTCCGGCCGTGCCGCCTTCTGCCGATACCATATAATAATAACCGTCCTTGTGCAACAGTTTCGGACCTTCGAGGAACATGTCGCCATTGCCTTCGGTTTTCCATTCTTTGGGGAATTGCCAACCTTCGTAGACGGTCTTTTTCGGTCCCGTCACTTTCAGCCCGTCATCGCTCAGCGGGGCTATGGCACCTTTGTCCACATATAAATATCGCTTGCCGTCTTCGCCCACTACATGTCCGGGGTCGATGCCTGTCAGGTCGAGTTTCACCGGTTGGCTCCACGGGCCGCGGATATTGTCGGCATAGACCACATAGTTGGCTCCGGCAGCGGGATAGTAAATATAGTAACGTCCTTTGTACTTCACCAAGTCTGGGGCGTATACCGAACCGTCGAGGGCATGGAGTGCACGGGCTATGGGCGTCCAGTTCACCAAGTCGGTAGAATGCCAGACGAGCAGTCCCGGTGCATAATTAAAAGATGAGTTCGTCATGTAGAAGTCTTTTCCTTCCCTGATGATGGACGGGTCGGGATAATCCCCACCCAGAAGCAGGCGAGGGAAGGTTTGTGCACGGCCTGTGGTTACCAGGCATAAAAATAGTAAACTAAGAATCAGTTTGCTGATGCGAGTACTGTTCATGGTTTTAGTGATTAAAAGTTATTGGGTTGAAATTTCCTTCAAAGGTATATAAATAGGGGGTGAAGAATGTGCTGTTTACACACGAACGTTAGTGTTTTTAATACAGTTTAACTGTTTTATGTTTCATTTTTCTTCTGCGACAACTAAGATGGGATTGGACATGTCGTTCAATGGATAATCGTTTACAGCTATTTTCTTTAAAACTTCCAAGTCGTTGTCGTCAAACCTGTCTATGGGCAGTAAATCCACCGCCTTATCATTGAATGCCACCCAAGGCCAAAAACTTACATGCTTGAATCCTTTTAAAGAAAGGTGTTCCGATTCACTACCGTATGCATACTTCTTATCGTGGATAAAAGCATACGAGTGGCGGTCTATCAGTAGGTCGCACTGCTCCTTGTCCATGGTCACGGTTAAATAAAAGTATTTATCTGTAACCACAATGTTGTCGATTTGATACTTCGTCCTGTAGAGTTCGTCCGCATAATCCCAGTTTTCACATAGTTTCCTGCTTGGGCGAAGATTGCCTCTGTCCATCGTTAATGTGTCTATGATACCTTGTTGGGTAAGTAAAGTCACTTTGTCGTCAAATGGCAGCATGAACATGACTCCCTCCGAAGTATTACGAAGCATGCCGGTCCTTGTCATACTACGTGAAACCTGTTCGTTATCTTCATATATAGGATATGTACCTTTCTCGACTCCTTCAGGCGACACTGTACGAAGGCTGACCTGAAGCCCCTCGCCAGAATACTTCCTCGTCTCGCACACCAAGGCGTCCAACTGTTTGTTGAACCTGACAGTCTGGAGGATTTCACCGTTTTCGGCTATCTTGAACTGTCCTATATAGTTGCCTTCAAGATCGTATTTATATATGAAACCTCCCATGTTTCCGACATAGATAATTTTCTTGTTTTCATCATAATTGGCGGAGTTGATATGCCCGTGTTCTCCATGTCCTTTTCCTAACCGTCCCACTCTGTTCAGGAATTTTCCATTGGAATCAAATCTCAGAATCTCGTCTTGGTCCCAAATCAGCACGTTGTCGCCGTCCATTCCAAACACGTTCGGGCTACTCAATATGCTTTGCCCGTGGGGCTCAAGCGGAATGAATTTTATGGAAGAGTAAATACTTTCTGCAGGAACAACGATTTCGTTCTGTCCTATGTCGGTCAAATCTATTATAGCTCCGCCTTTTTGTCGGCTACATGCGCATAAGCAAAAAATACACAGCAATAGAAAATGACGTTTATTCATTGTGCTGTTGATTTAAATGTTCCACTAGTTTTGTTAAGGCGTTTGTTTCGGGCGATTGTTTGTCTACTTGTATAATC
>ENA-UEOZ01000896-UEOZ01000896.1-human-gut-metagenome-genome-assembly--contig:-NODE-896-length-15178-cov-48.776108_pt1 | contig 15178 bp, 16 predicted proteins | sample MGYA00242898_ERZ507912 | MGnify/ENA primary metagenome ERZ507912 (study PRJEB26167, sample SAMN06115410) | human gut metagenome | host: Homo sapiens | place: China:Chongqing | collected 2016-04-27... | reverse complement strand
CGTACAATGGCGAGGACAACAACGATTATGTCGATGGCAAGGGCTTCTGCTGCAATGACGGCAGCTTGGAGGCTGCGAAGGCACGAGCTTTGTCGAGAGCTGCAAAGAATAACTTCCAAGAGGGCGACGCATACGAGAAGATGCAGTTCTACTACCACCCAGACCATTTGGGTAGCAGTAGTTATATCACCAACCTTGATGGCGAGGTGGTACAGCATATCGAATATGTTCCTTTTGGTGAAGTGTTGTATTCAGAAAGCGAGTCTTATTCCTATATGAATAATCGGGGGCAAAGAGTCATGGAAACTCTAAGCAAAGAAGAAGCAGCAACTGTTGGTTTAAATCATGTAAAAAAGAATGATATTACAGAAAATGACATTCGTAAAGATCAAGGATTAAATCCACGAGGAGCATACTAATTTAAAATCAAGTCATTGGATGGAATTTATCCAGCCAATGGCTATTATAAAGACAAATGATTATGTTCAGACTATTTTTAATTATTAGCCTATTATTTACTATAGGCTCGTGTTCTAATACACGTCAAGATAAAAACAATCTCAAAATATCATCGCTATCAAACCATCTTCAAAAGAAGGGAAAATCTATAATCTTAGTTATGGATTTTGGAGATTCCGATTATCAAATAATTGAATATTGCGACACGATATTAACATATGGGATAGGATATGTTAAAAATGCAAATACAATATCAAATAATAATATTGTATGGAATTCATCATATCCCCTTATTAGAAGGAAACTTGCTGTTACCCAACAAGAAACAATACAAAATGCAATTTCTAAATTAAAAACGTGTTCATATTTTGATGCAAATATAGCTAAGGATAATGTTAAATATACATTATATGTGAATTATCATAAAGTGGCTTCTGGGTATAAGGCATTTATTGAGAATTTTCCTAATGATATACAGACTGTTATCAAAGAAATGTTGTTATTAGCTTCTCCGCTTTATTATAAAAATCATAAATCATGAGTTAGACTGGGATTAAAGCACTGTGTTTAGCAATAAACGTTATAGTTTGTAATGTTAAAAAAGAGAGTGTAAACTAAACTGTGTCAGGCTATAATAATTATAGTTTAACACAGTTGTCCAGAATTGTAGGAATAGGTAAGTCCGTTCTCTTTTCCACAAGCACATCGAAAGTCTTTTGGATGGAAAGCAACAACTGCTCGATGTCCTTGTTGGTCTCCACGGCTTCCTTGCTCTTGTTCTCCTTTGGCTGCTTTAGAGCTTTATGTTAATAAAACTACAATCATAGCAATAAAACTATTAATTTTACGTTCTTTTCAAAAAAAGGGGTTGTGCAATAGTGGCTTAAAGGCTAAAAGCACTACCTTTGAATGCTGTTAAATATGGTAATGTTTAAGGTCACAATTTGTGATATTGGAAAAATGAATATAAATATGACAGATAAAATAGAAAAAAGAAGGCAACCTTTGCAGTGCCGTACAATGGCGAGGACAACAACGATTATGTCGATGGCAAGGGCTTCTGCTGCAATGACGGCAGCTTGGAGGCTGCGCAGGCACGAGCTTTGTCGAGAGCTGCAAAGAATAACTTCCAAGAGGGCGACGTATACGAGAAGATGCAGTTCTACTACCATCCAGACCATTTGGGTAGCAGTAGTTACATCACCAACTCTATAAATCCCATACATTTCGCTCGATTTAAGAAAAAATAATATAACTTTGAACAAAATTTCCCATCTAAATGAAGATATCATCCATATTAAAACAGAAGCGGACATGGAGCATCATGCTTTTCTATGTTCTGGCGGTATTAATAAGAGTCGTCTCAACCCGCTTTGAGACCATAGACCCATCCCACGTCAAATTGTGGGATTTCGTAGGTGGCTTGAGTCCACTCATAGGCGCGATTGTCGTTATCTTGGCGCTTCGAAGAAAAATGAAGACATCTCTTTTTGGTACATCGGTCACCAAGAGCATCCTCACATTGGCGGTGCCTTTTGTTCTGTTTGGCATTGTTGATTACAAGGAGATTGGACTCTGTTTGTGGTTATTGTTTGTATATCTGCTCTATGCCTTCTTCGAAGAGGTGGGCTGGCGGGGATACCTTTATAGCGAACTAATTGGTTGCAAAATCATTCACCGACTGCTGCTCACCACTTTGCTTTGGTTCTTTTGGCATTGCAGAGCATGGCAAATAGGGGATGTGGGCTTCTTTGCCTTGTTGTTCCTTGCTTCTTTTGGTCTTGACAAGCTTATCCGTGATACGCATTCTCTTATACTGGTGGCCTGCTTCCATGGTCTGTTCAATTTTTATTTCAAATGCCTCTCCGACCCAAGCCATTGGTCGTCAATCGTTTGTCTCGTCATCACCATCATGCTGTGGCTCTACATTTGGTATGGGCCAAAAGTCAAGATTTGCTGGAGATAATGTAATGCTTGGGACAAAAAGAAAGGAATACTTTATGATTACAAGAATCATATATCATATGCGCAAGGAGATGATAGTGGAAATACGCTTGAATTATATAGTATTAAGGCGCATCGCCAGTAAACGTCCTTTGTTATTTGATCCAAAAATAACTTTTTTCAAAACTTTCTCCCGAAATCCTTGGCAGTTTCAAAAAGAAATCGTAACTTTGTGGGGTAGATTTTAAAACAGATGGTTATGAAGTACTTAGATCCTAAGGCAGACCTCACGTTCAAGAAGATATTCGGCAATCATCCCGATCGATTGAAAAACCTTCTGAATACCCTTCAGTCACTCAATGAAAATGAACTGATACAACAGCAACAATATCTGCCGACAACAGAGGACCTGGAGATTTCCGGTTTCTCGGATGCCGAACTCAGAGCCTACGACAAGTTTTGGGATTCGGTAAGTGTTGAAAGAACCCTCATAGATGACAGCTACCAGAAAGGTAAGGAAAAAGGTAAGGAAGAAGGAATTGCTGAAGGCATGGAAAAGGGCATGAACCTGCGAAGCCTTGAGATTGCCAGGAAGATGCTGGCAAAGGGTATGGATGAAGCATCGGTCATGGATATGACGGGGCTGACGGCAGAGGAGATAAAACTGCTGAAAGCGGAGATGTAGATTACGAATATCACCATATAATCAAGGGTCTATACGCCACCTGTTTATCGTGGCATATAGACCCTTGTCGTTTATTTATCCCAATACAACATTGGCAGGGACGGCAAGGTTGTGGTATATGTTTCTTGCAACAGCAATGGTTTCACACAACATTAAGTACGCAGAAAGACTCCATAAAGCGGCATGTTGGAGATATTCTCTTGTTGACGATAAGGCAACATAGAATAACGTATGGCAGATATGTCAGGGTGCTCCTTAAGATAGTTATGCAATGAGGTGGCTTTGATGCTTGTACCGCCTTTTACTTCTATAGGCAATAATGCCCCTTCACGCTGAACGAGGAAATCCATTTCCATACGAGAAGTATCAGAACTGTAATAATAGATGTGGGTAATACCCGATGCAAGCAACTGCTGAAGGACATACTGTTCTGTGAACGCTCCTTTGTACTCCGTGAATACGTTATCGCCAAGTAACACATCCTTTGCAGCGGTATCAGCCATAGCCCCCATCAGTCCACAATCGCACAGATACAACTTGAATGCCGACAAGTCTTCATAAAACTTCAACGGCAACTCAGGCTTTGTCACCTTAGTTATTTTATAAACCAAACCGGCATCCACCAACCACTGTATGGCTAACTCAAATTCCTTGGCTCTGCCACCCTTTTTCAATACCCCATAGACAAACTTCTTATTCTCTTTCGAAAGCTGACCGAGTATGGACTGCCATACCATATCTATGCGAGGCACCTCCTGTGCAGGAGCATGCTTGGAGAAGTCGCTTGCATAATTGGAGAGAATTTCATTCTGAATAGTGCGCACTTGCCCGAGCAATTTGTTTTCCATATACATCTTCACAACTTCAGGCATTCCGCCCACGTAATAGTATTGACGCAAATAATCTTTCAGTTTTTCGTGGAACGCATTCATCAACGTATAATCCTTGCTGTGCATCAACTTGAGCAGCTGGTCCTCTCCCATGGCCATAAGAAATTCTTCAAAATCCATAGGGAACAGACGCATTGTCTGAACCTTGCCTACGGGAAATGACACACCTGCATGCAGGGCAACCCCCAACAGCGAACCTGCCACCACAATATGATACTCTGGAGCATCTTCGCAGAAATACTTCAAAGCTTCCAACGCCTGTGGGAATGCTTGCACCTCATCCAAGAATATAAGGGTTTTACCAGGAATTATATCCACACCAGTCAAAGCACTTAATCCTCGAATGATTCTCGCCGTATCGAAGTCGCCTTCATATATGGCTTGCAGGTTATCATTCCTATCGCAACTTACATAAGCAAGATTATCAAACTCTGCACGACCGAATTCTTTAAGAATATAAGTCTTGCCACATTGTCTTACCCCGTTTAATATCAACGGCTTATGACACTCTTGATTTTTCCATTCTACAAGCTTAGCATATATCTTTCTCTTCATACCTTTACACTTTTAGACACAAAAAACAATCAGATCATTACACTTTTCGACACATGATAATGTCGAAAGTTTACACTTTCTGACACGTAATATCAATGCAAAGCTACACTTTTTTACACATACGACCAAATAAACATTGAGCATAAAGCGGGATATTAAGATATTTTAATACAATAGGTACTTCAAACCATGAAAACAGGTAGCACGAAACCACCACACAGCCATATCATCCACCGAACGGGCATCGGGACACGATGAAGGGTCTATACGCCACCTGTTCATCGTGGCATATAGACCCTTTAGTTTTGCTTTTGCAATGTTATTTCATACCCTCCAGAGCATACAGCCATGTCGGGCTCTTTCTCATTATTCTGTTATTTTATTACCACTTTCATCCAGTACGGTACATTGACCAATCTTCCAGAGATCTGGGTAATAATAGTCATCTATCATTTCATCATAGGCCGCTTTGTCTTTTACTGTGAGAGTGCGGGAAGTTGCAGCTGTTCCTGCTTTATACAAACAGAAATCAACACCATAATAAGCCTTCATTTGATCGCTTGGAATTAACAATTTGACAGAAGATAATTTTTCACAACTCTCAAACATTTGATAGCAGCTATATTGGTTTATTTTTGTAGCTGAAACTGTCGGACCATTTATAAGTGCCTTACACGAATGGAACATAGCATTATAGCAATATTCTGGCAATTCCTTGGCAGGTAAATCTGGAGCCTCTGTTAGAGCTGTACAACCAGAAAACATGTCAGTATAACAGGAAGGTGCCAATTTTTTGGCAGGCAATTCCGGAGCTTTCTTTATGGCAGTACATTTTCTGAACATATAATAATAGCAGTGATCTGCCATTATTTTGGCTGGCAACTCCGGAGCCTCTGCTATAGATGTACATTCTTCGAACATATTACTATAGCAGTAAGCTGCCAAATTTGTGGCTGGCAAATCCGGAACAGAGGTTAATACATTACACTTGTTAAACAGATAGCAGAAACGGGCATTGCTTGTATCAACATTCTTGTAATTTTTGTAGTTGAGCAATGTACGGATGTCACCTGTACATTTCACATTTCCTTCTCGTTCAATTGTGATTGTAGCATACTTAGTTGCATTTTCTGCTGTACCTTTTACATTTGTACCACGCAAGCGGAGATTACCAAACTTTCCACCAAACTGTACAGAACGTCCGGAAATACATTTTTTCCATTCTCCGAAATTTACGGAATACTCAAGATCAGTGAGTACATATCCATTTTGGCCTGTCAGGCAAAAATAATGCCATTCATCCGCTGTGAAAGTTACGTAAGGAGGTATTTCTTCAGCCGTTTCCTGTTTTTCGCTAATATTGGCACTCTGCCAATCTGCTACTTTTACGTCAGCTATGGTTACTGCTTTTTTACCCACAATGAGGTTGTAGGTATAGCTCTTGCCTGCCTCTAAGCCTCCAGTCTTGACAACAAGAGGGTCAGAGATTGTTCCTCCATCAGATACCTTGATGTTTGCCTCGATACTTCCTGGAGCAACCAGAGCAGTATAGGTTGAACCAATTGCACCCTCACCAGTCTGCAAAGGAGTGATATTGACAGTAGCTGTCTCGCTGACATCAGTAGTTGCCTTGCTAACAATACTGAGGTTGTTGATCTTTGCACTAGCAGTAAACTGGTCGTTAAAACGCTGTATCTTAAAAATCAGACGGGCGGTCTTGCGTTTCAATTGTACAGTGAGAACTTTATCTGAAGGGATAGTTTCAGGGGTTGTCTCAGCAGCCATATAATCAGACTTTACAATCTTATCTGCATCACTCTGGTCTTCCTGGATATAGCCATACTCAAAGGAGTTCTTGCCATCGGCTGGATACCAGCATTGGAATGTCAGATTCTTAGTATCCCATACCAGATACTTGGAATTACCTGGCGTCCAGTTGTTACCATCGAAGGTGTAAGTGAGCGATGAGCCACTATTGCTTATACCTATCTTATCCCCAACGTAAAAACTCTTCAAGCCAGCATCATCTGTTGCCGTTGGATTACTGCGTGTGGTGGCATTACCCACTGAAGCCGAAATGCGGACTGCATTCGAATCGTTGAACCATGCATTCTGGGTGTCGGTATCTGTTGCACAGCCTGCCAGGAACAAACCGGCAGTTGCAACCAAACCTAATATTTTCTGATACTTCATAGTCGTTCTTTTAAAAGTTTATGTTTTTTATTCTGTTTCAAGAGTGCTATCAGGCTTTGTGCCATTGTCCCATGGTTTGGCTGTGATGCTTTCCTTTGTAGTCAATACCACATCATTACCCATGGTAAGCTTGAGAGTATGACTGAATCCGCTCTTCAAGGTGATTTCTTTATCTAAAATCCATTCATAGGCCTTATTGGCAGTCTTCAGTGTAATCTTGAAGTCATTGGCAGCAATGGTTTGCGGAATGACTATGCAGGAGAATCTAGCTGTACAGGACTTTTTTGCATTGTCCTTATCAAAGGTAAAAGTGCCCTGTGTTGCTTTAATATCGGTAGCAACTGCTTTATCTGTAGGGGTCGCGATGGCTGTTGTGCTGGTCACATTTACATTCGCTGCAATCTTAGTTCCTCCTATGGTAACCTCTGTGATAGGAGAAGTTGTTGGAACAGATGGCACGTTGAATTCGGTTCCCAGTGTTACGATGATATCTATCAAACAGAAAGCATGATTGAACGTGATGTTCAGTTTCTGATCCACGAGTTTCTCTCCTGGCACAAAGCCTGGGGAATAACAGTACAGCAAGTCGTTCTTGGCATCAGCTGTCGTCTGGTCGGCAGCTACGCTATAAGAGAAAGATTGAAAACCTTTACTTTTATCATAGACACCACTGAATATTGTTTCCTGTGCAGGAGCCAATGCCACGATATCTACAGGTGTTGTCGCATTCTGCCAAAGCAGAGTTTCACCGCAGCTCCATGTGCCGGAAGACTTAGAAAACTTCTTGTTGACATGGGTATATGTAGCAGCCAGAGAGCTCTCAGGATTCTTATTCACGATAGTCAAGAGGAAGTCTTTTTCCATGAGTGAACCACTGTTCTCGTCTGCACGAGTCTTGGCATTGTTCAAATCTGTAGTTACGCGGATGATGTTATCACTAGGATAATTGCTCTGCGCCAGATCTCCATCGTTGGAACAGCTGGTAAACATGGCAGCTGCCATAGCTGTTATTGCGAAAAAATGTATTACTTTCATATTATTCTGTTTTTAGAGTTGAATATTAATTTAATCGACTGCTTCACCGGTAATAGGGGTACTGGTCTCCCAATCGGTAATCTTTACTTCATTCAGGGTAATTGTATCACGACCTACCACCAGGTTGACGGTTGTAACCTTGCCACTCTCAAACTTGAAAGGAGTTCCATTGTCGTAGATGAAATTCTTGCCGCCTATCACGACGGTAATCTTCTGAACGCCATCCTGCGGGATGATGATGGAAGCATATTGCTTGTTGGCGGTTATAGCCGGCATATCGAAGTTGGCTTTATCTTCTGCTACTGCAGATGGGGTGACAACCTTGGTGAGATAATTGACGGTTGCACTTTTTACGGCATCGCCTACAACTACCTTATCTACGGTAGGTCCCTCTGTTCCCCACTGATTCTTATAGGTGAGATTTACTAGAAGTTTAGCCATCACATGGGTAAAGGTAAGCGGTACAGCCTGTTTGCCTTCTGCAGTTATTCCGTCAGCATTCACAGCCACCAGCAGGTCGCTTTCCACTTGCTTTGTCGCATCAAATACATATTCACCAGCCGCAAGGTCTGAAATGGCTTTTTTAGGATATACACCGATGAAATAATGCTTGTCGCGGTTGTTCTTCCACAGCATCTGCGGAGTAGATATCCACGAGCCTTTGGTCAGTTTGTTGATGGCATTATCCACCACACGTCCGGTTGCTGCCGGAACTGCAGTTGCATCTCCTGTCCAGGCATACACACTGATTTCATCACCCTCCTCAAAGGTTTGACCGCCTTTCGCATCTGTGGCAACACGGGTCATATTGCCGATGCTGGTAGAAACGGTGATATACTTGGAGGTCTCGCCTCCGATACCGTTCTCGTTGTCTGAACAACTGCCCAATGCCAAAGCCATTGCCATCAGGGCAAAGAGATAAGTCTTTGTTTTCATTGTCTTTTACTTTTTTATGTTTATATTCTTGTTTTGATTCTCACTTGAATGATAGAGCCGCTTAATCTCCCGGATTCAGGATTTCACCACGATATACCCAACCTTCTGTCCAATCATCAATCTTCGTGCTCGTAAGATACATGTAAGGTTTCATCTCCTCATATTCCAAGTTGATCTGGTACTTGCCGCCAGACTTCATGACAGGAGCTTCGATGTCGTAGTTTCGAACTGTATCATCAGGACTAATCAGTTGGATAAACAACTTGGTGGTATGAAAACCGTTGGCTGTCGGCATCAAGCGTAATGTTTCCGTTTTTAAAGTTTCGCCAGGCACTGCGATTCTCAAAGGTATATCACACTCTTCCTTGGTATAGCTTGCCGTCCCGAATGTTCCGTCCTCATTCTTTTGCAGGGGTAGGAGTCCGGTTGCAACATTCAATACCTTACCGCTTATTACTGTATTTTCAGGCACACCCTCAATGACAATAGTCAGTTCCGCAAGTATACGGCGCATGTCGCTTCTTGTGATATAGTGCACATCCTCCTTGTCGATGACGATGTCTGTTACGCCATAATAGGCATGTTCGGGTGAAGCACTCGGATCCGACAGTCCGATTGCCAGACTGTTTATGTTGTCAACGGCTCTTGTCTGCTCACTGATGGTGAACGGATCCACCAGATTGGTGGTGATGAGAATGCGGTAGTTACCTTTCGGCAGGTCATATCGCTCTTTTGCCATTTCCTGCGCACTGCCATACTGGCTTTGCGCCACCTGCGTGCCGTCTGTAGCATTCACGATCCATGTCTTCACGTCCTTCACTTCCGTGCCCTCATCGGCTTCATCAGCCCAGGCAAGCGAAACCGACAAGCCTCCATCCCCTTCGCCATCATGGACATCATGATCGCAGCTAGCCAATAGGCATGGGACGCATAGCAGCACCCATAACCCAATATTAAATCTTCTTTTTGCTCTCATTTTCTATCTTGTTTTATGGGTTACTGATGATGATTTGTAGTCTCTACTCGGCGGGCTTTTGGGGCAGTTCTGGAAGCGTCGCTTCCCTTTCCTACTACCGAGATGCGTCTTGCTGCAATACCTCTCTTCACAAGCCAGGTCTTCAGGGCTTGTGCTCGCTGGCGGGAGATGCGTCTGTTGACAGCCACGCTGCCTCTTGTGTCGCACCAGCCAGTCACCATCACCTTCATATCCGGATTCTCCTTCAATATATGGAGGATGCTTTTCAGCTTGGAAACCTCGCTTGGGCGAATGGTGATGCGGTTGAAGCTGAAGTAGATGACAGGGAATGTCACCTTTACAGGTTCTTTAATATCCTGTTCAACAACTTTTGTTTCAGCCTTATCCTCCGTTTCTTTTTCTTTCTGATTGACATTCTCCGAAAGAATGGTATCTTGATGTAGAACTTCCGTTTGTGGAACTGATGGAGTTTCAACTATCTTGTTTTTCTTTTTTGAGAAGCTGATTCCCAGTCTGATTCCGCTTTCCCATACGAAGTTGTTCTTGTGCAGATGTTCCGGCATTCCGTCCATACGTTCTCCTGAAAGGCGTGTCAAACCGGAATAGATGCCCAGATTAAGATTGGAGGTCAACTGGTAACCAGCCTGCAAGCTGGCTCCATAGCCCAGATGCCAGCGGGTAGAGCCTTTCATCACCTCGGCATGATCTGCCAGGGTCTGGATATCTGCGCAGGTGGTCACTGCATAGAGATGAGGAGATACGGCTACAGTCCATCGGCTGTGGGCGGTATTGCGTAACAGCCCCAGCAGATTCACGTGAACCCTTGCACCATACCAGCCCATCCTGACATGGCTTTTCAGTTGGGCATATTCCCAGCTATCCATACCCAGGACACCTGCCTTGTAGAGTATGCCATCGCTGCCCAGCCAGTAGTTGCGCTCCACGCAGCAGTCTTGTGCCGACAGGTTCACCTCTCCATATCTGGCAGAGAGTTCTGCTGAGAAAATGGGGTTGAAACGATAACCGCCATAGATGCCGGCAGCCCAGCCCAGGTGGGTCTTGTCGTGTCCGAAACTGGAAAAAGTGGATAAGCCGAAAGGCAATCCGCCATCCATGCCCAGATACCATCCTTTGGAATCTGGCAGGTTACTATCGCTGGCTTCCGCTTTCGCAAAGGAAAAGGAAAGAATGGAAACAAGCACAGCAACCAGTAATTTGATCTGTGTCGTTGAACGATTCATCATATTACTCTACATTATTGTCATTACTTACTACATTATTTTCATTTGCTTACTTCAGAATATATAAGAAGCTTTCCGAAATGATGATTCGGAAAGCCAAATCTTGATTGATGGTATAAGATTCAAATATTTCTTTCGTGCCACAAAATTAGTGTTTTTCACTGAAAAAGGGTGTCGCATTCCCCTAAAAAAGTGTCGCATTCCTACCAAAAAGGAGTAGCATTCCTAGAAATGCTACTCCTTTTTGGCAGATTTTCTCCATTCTGTAGGCGAGCACCCTGCCTTGGTCTTGAAGATGCGGTAAAGATGGGTGCGGCAGGAAAATCCGCACTCGGCAGAAATGATATCGTTGCTGTAGTCGGGATACTCCAGCATCATCTTCTTGGCTGCATTGAAACGGATCTCGCTGAGCCATATCCTGAAGTTGGAATGCAGACACTGGTCGAAGAACAGACTCAGTTCGTTCTTCGAGATGCAGAGTGTGTGGGAAAGTGTGAGCATATTCACGTTACAGTCCTTGTAGCCCTGATTCTCACACCAGGCATCCAGGCTCTGCTGGATAAAGTTCCTGCGTTCATCAGAAATAATCTGCAATTGCCTTGGTTTATCATCCGCAGGATTCTGCTGTATGTCAGAATTTTCCTCTGCCCCCCCCATTTCCGGTTTCAGATGGAGGGTTGTTTTCCGCTTCCTTGTCCAGGAGCTCTTCGGTAGGAATGTAATTGCTGCCAAGGGCTATGAATGTAAGGTTAAAGAACAGCAGTGCCATCAGCCCCACAGGAGCCAGTATATATAATAAGGTGGTGGAGAACATGGCTACCGGCAAGACAAGGACCGGGAGACAGAGGATGAATATGCTGGCTCGTGAATATCTCACGTAGGGCAGCATATCCGTAGCCGCCATCGTTTCCAGCATCTTCCTGCGCCTGTTCATCTCCCGTATAATCATATATATGCAATAGGATACACTCACGCAAAACAGTACCAGCATCAGATAAAGTTCTTCTCTAATATACAGACTTTGGTGAAGGCTGACGCCCACGCAGAAGATCAGGATGATGGCGGTATAGATGGCACCGCACACCAGATACATCTTCCTGCGGTTGGCACGGGTGGTCTCCAGATTATAGATGCCCATACAGATGAGCGAGAAGCAAGGGGTATAGATGAGAATGTTGATCACCGCCCCCAGATCATCGTCTATGGCACGGAATCCGAACTTCATCTGTATCACATATTGTATCGCCAGACCTGTGATGGCTGCTGCTATCATCCATCTTGAACGTTCGTATCGTTTGTTCTTCCATCTTACATGCAGACAAGAGAGTGCCACGATGAAGGCATTGATGAACATGAAGATGAAACAGGCAAACTGAAGTAAAAACAATGAATCCATACGCTTCCTATCTTATGTTTACTTGCTTAAATTTCTAATTACTTGCTTTATGTGTATCAAAGTTGTATATCCCAACAGCGTAAGATAACTATTTATATAGTGTAAAGTCTATGTATTATGCGCCGTGCATCGTTCGAAGTAAGCACGTGCATCGTTCGATGTGAGCGCGTGCGTCGTTCGACGCACGTGCTTACTTCGTTCGGTGTGAGTCGCAAAACAAATAGGCAATACACCTCTTTCCCTGCAGGAATGAGCGTATATTGCCTATTATGAATAGATGTGATGATATATAGAGTATCATCCTTTCCTTGTTTTTCTATTATCCGTAGATAACCTTACCATTCTCATCCTCGTAAGGAGTCATATCCTTAGCATACTGGTTCATGGCGCGGAGGCTCATACCCATAGATGAGAAACCACCATCGTGGAAGAGGTTCTGCATAGTTACCTTGCGGGTGAAGTCAGAGAACATCATTACGCAATAGTTAGCGCAATCCTCTGCTACCGCATTTCCGAGTGGAGACATCTTGTCAGCGAAGTCCATCATATTCGCGATATCCTTGATACCCTTACCTGCAGTTGTAGCTGTAGGGCTCTGAGAGATGGTATTGATGCGGACATGCTTCTCGCGACCATAGATGTAACCAAAGCTGCGTGCGATGCTCTCAAGCATGCTCTTGGCATCAGCCATATCGTTGTAACCGAAGAAAGTACGCTGAGAAGCTACGTAAGTGAGAGCTACTACAGAACCCCACTCATTGATAGCATCCAACTTCTTGGCTACCTGCAACATCTTGTGGAAAGAGATAGCAGAAATATCCAAAGTCTTGTTCAAGAAATTGTAGTCGAGATCATCGTATGTACGATGCTTACGAACATTAGGGCTCATAGCAACAGAGTGGAGCACGAAGTCAATCTTGCCACCGAGCTTCTCCTGAGCCTCAGTGAATACCTTTTCCAAATCCTCAACGCTGGTCGCATCCGCTGCGATGATAGGAGCGTTGATCTGTTCAGCGAGCTTATCCAGCGTGCCCATACGCAAAGCCATAGCTGTGTTACTGAGTGCGATGGTAGCACCCTCTTCAGCAGCCTTAACAGCTACTTTCCAAGCGATTGATTCCTCATTGAGTGCACCGAAGATGATGCCACGCTTGCCTTTTAACAAATTGTGAGTCATTGTTATCTTAATACTATATGTTTGTAAATCGTGCGCAAAATTACGAAATTTGTGCAATATATGCAAGCTTTTTCGCAAAAAAGTGCTGTTTATACCACCTTTTTTGCGAAAAGTCAAGTAAATCGTGCCTTATTTATCATCTATCCGGATGCGGGCCACCAATGGAAGATGATCGCTGTAACCTCCTAAATACCTCGGACCCAGGTAGGTGCGATATGGTTTTTTACCGCCATATTTCTCATCATCTTCGAGCAGGAAAGGCAAATCTCCTATTCTGCAGGCATTTTCCGGATGCTGCATCGATTCGCTCAGCAGTATCTGGTCAAGACTGCGCCATTCTCCATGCCAACGGTAAGTAGCCTTTGCCCCATGGCTACCCTGTGCTCCGGCAGATATATTAATAAGGTGGTGCTGATAGAGATATTCCAGAGCGGGAGAGTCGTGATAATCATTGAAGTCTCCTGCCACAATAATCTTTGCCCCACTTTGAAGCGCATAAATGGAATCCACAGCTTCTGCCAACTGGCTCGCCACCTGCAGGCGGTAAGGACGGGATTCACGCTCTCCTCCTCTTCTACTAGGTGCATGCACCACAAACACATGCAGCGTATCGCCCGTGATGACACGTCCCGAAACATAGAGAATGTCTCTCGTAGGACGGGTATCCGGCAGACGCTTCACCCGAATAGACCAGGAATGTATCAATGAAAAGGAAAACGGCTGATACATCAAGGCTACATCGATGCCTCGCTCATCGGGCGAATCGGTCATCACATACTCATAACCAGCCGTACGGATGACTGAACGCTTGGTCAGGTCAAACAATACACTGTCGTTTTCCACCTCACAGAGAGCCACCAGGTCGGGAAGCTGCACATCTCCGGAAGCCTCCTCATACCCCAGTCCCACAATCTCCTGCCCCAGCTGGTTCACCTTATGCCAATAGCGGTAGGGAGTCCAGTGATAACTGCCCTCAGGCAGGAACTCGACATCATTCTTAAGCGAATCATGCCGTGTATCAAAGAGATTTTCGCAGTTTAACTCCACAAAAGTGAGTAAACTTGATAGGATGAGTGTTAAAAACATAGTCATTTATTTTGTATTGTCAATGTTTTAATGTATCTTTGCAGTCAGTTTTCGAAGGTCCCATAGTTTAATGGATAGAACGGAGGTTTCCTAAACCTTTGATCCGAGTTCGATTCTCGGTGGGACCACGTAAACGATAAAAGGTCGCTCCTATTTAACTAGGAAGCGACCTTTTATCGTTTTATAGTCTTGATGATTCCCTATTTCCATCCGGCATTCACCGGACAGAAACAGAAGAATCTCTTATTGTTTACGTTTTACTTAACCTCTGCAACAGCAGTCTCTTCAGCTGGCTCCTCCTTGATCTTGCGGCCAAGAACGATGTAAGCCATTGGAGATGCGATGAAGATAGAAGACAAAGTACCGAATACAACACCCAGAATCATTGCGAATGAGAAGCTGCGGATGCTGTCACCACCGAGGATGAAGATACAGAGCAACACGATCAATGTAGATGTAGATGTATTGATGGTACGAGCCAATGTCTCATTGATAGATGCATTGAAGAGCTGCTGACGGTCGCCCTTTGGATGCAACTTCAAGTTCTCACGGATACGGTCGAATACTACCACCTTATCGTTGATAGAGTAACCTACCACGGTCAG
>ENA-UEOZ01000889-UEOZ01000889.1-human-gut-metagenome-genome-assembly--contig:-NODE-889-length-15238-cov-48.030143_pt1 | contig 15238 bp, 15 predicted proteins | sample MGYA00242898_ERZ507912 | MGnify/ENA primary metagenome ERZ507912 (study PRJEB26167, sample SAMN06115410) | human gut metagenome | host: Homo sapiens | place: China:Chongqing | collected 2016-04-27... | reverse complement strand
CCAAATTTTATTAGTTATATTACGTTAATTAACTCTCTCATTTTCAATCGATTACATAAGAATTAACAGAGTATTGAGTTATTAAGCAGTTAATAAAAAACATATAGATATTAAAACTGCAGCACCCTAAATCTTCACAACAGATTTAGGGTGCTGCTTTTGATATAAAAAAGGAGCATACCTCATACAGATATACTCCTTCTTCTTTTTAGGTAAACAGATTCAATATGTTTTTTCCTTTTCCTCTAGCCTTTCTGATAGTATAAAAAGTACCACCCTTTGGCGTGCCATCAAAATAGGCAACCACACCTGCAGAGTGCGAAATCATGTAATCATTGCGAGCCAAATAGCATCCGGAGAAATAGACGTCACTCAAAACTATCGTTTCATCTGCCGATTCCAAAATCTTTCTGTAACGTTCTTGGTCTCGATGATTCCACCTGTTACTCTGATTCGTGAATGGTACCACCGCTATGAGTTTAAGGCTTGGAAGTGTTTCCTTTAAAGCCAATACCTCCTCGGCAGCCAACATATCAAAACCTAGAGCCATTCCGCAAAGATAAAATCTTATTCCTTTGATATATAAGTCTTTTATCTGCTTTCTCACATTCTGTCTTATCTGACCGGCTTTTGATGGGGCTATCGACCGATGCCCCGTAAAAGCCATTGTTTCATTCATATTATAGTTCATGCCTTACGTTATTTGTATTTATAAAAAGTCTTACCTAAAAACATTCCTCCTACTACATTTGCTCCATTCTCCTCTAGAAGATTGGCAAATCGAGCGTAACTTTTGCCGGTAGTTACCACATCATCAAATACGCAAACCTCTTTATCTTTGAAGAATGGTATATCGAAATCTATTATCTGAGGTCTAATTTCCTCTTTCTTCTTTCCTCTGCAATGTTCATGTACTGCCTTTCTGCTCTGCATAACTACAACATGAGAAAAGCCATTCTCTATACCAGACAACTCGCTGACACGCTTGCAAAATGCTCGAAAACGTGTAGAATAATCTTCTCTCTTGCTTGTAGGAACACAAACAAAAGCCATTTTCTTTAATCTGTCTCCATACGTCTTTACAAGATGTTCTGCTGCAAGTTCAGCCACTTTCTCAAACGCATTGTCTCTAGCATCCTTGAATGCCCATACAAGCTTACGAGCAGCAACTGCATCCTCACCAACATTCTTGATACGAGCAGGAAAGTACTTCATAAAAAACTCCATGTTCTTATCAAGCTGTCTCTGTAATATTTCGTCTATCTGTTTCATACTCTAACTATTTTAAATGGTTCAACATAAATTATTCTGGATTTGAGGATTCATTGCCTTTTACGGTTTTTTGTTCCTTTCGATCCGATATTTTTTTTATCATTCCGTCATCTCGTCATCATATAGCCTTTTTACGTGCACTAAGAAATGGTGGTTCCAAGAGTCAGAACACCAAACAATTCGGTAGAAAGTTTTTTGGAAAACCCCAATGTGCAACATTTGTGGAAGGATTCCGGAAAAGTTTTAGCCGAATAAGGCATCGCCTGGTGTTTGGTATCTGACAGAACCGCCATACCTTTGCACGGTAAAAAGCCAAATGATAGAGAGACGGCAACCACTATCATAAAAAAATAGAGGTCGAAGTAAGGAACAAAAATAGAATATAGATATAAACAAAGCAATACTCCCATACTTCAAGCATGCAATAAAGCAATAAACAAACAACACAATAGATAAACAACGCAATAACAATATAGATATATAAGTATATAGCTATATAACACAATAACAATATATATAAATAGATATAGTCAAGCAAGATACCCACATCAAATACTCCGTTCTTTCCACCCTGCACTTGTACCGTGGAAAGAAGACCACTCTCCCTTGCTGCTCTAAGGTGATGCATGCATCGCATTAGTGCAGTTTCCCTGTCTTCTCTGGAAGAATCACCAACGTTGTTCCTGGAAGAGAAAGGCAGGGAAAGGGCTTAAACGGCGAAGGTATAGATATAAAAACCTACCATATAGCAGCTATGTGGTATAAAAGACAAAGCAATCTAGCAAAATAGCCACTATTTGCGCCAAAACAAAACCATCGGAAATACCTCTTGCACCGGTGAAGCTGAATGGTTCAACCGGATGGCTGCGACCGATGAGGGAGCAGCCCGAAAAAATAGAGTAGATGTAGGGGACTACTCCCCTAGCACCTCTCATTGCACCGTACGTACGGGTCTCGTATACGGCGCTACATACATATAGGAGAACGCAAACTCTGATACAAAGCATAAGGGTCGACCAAGCCAGGTCGGCTCTTGCTTTTATCTGTCCTATTAACTCTCGGTAATGCTAATACTTGGGGGCTGAGAAGATAGTTTATGCAGGATAGTCCGCACTGTCGGTACCAGCCCAACCTTGTCATTGAAGCTTGATAAATCGCATCGTCCGTGATTGTACTCTTGATGATTGACTTTATCTTCAACAGATTCTTGTAGATTGTGCTACATTTCTTCCATTGCTTCACAATGACCACCCTAACCTTGTGGCGCATCCAAGGACCAAATACATCTCGGAGATAAGTTGCCATACTACCTATGTGGTAATAGTTAACCCATCCTCTTATGACTTGATTTAATTTTGTGAAGATGTAAGACATTGGTTGAGCAGCTGCTTTCTTGCGAACTAAAATTTGCTTCACCTTGGTCTCCAACTTCTTCTTGGCTGCATCTGTAGGTCGGCATTCCCAGCCTCTCGTACTTTTCCAAAATGTAAAACCCAAGAATACACTCTTTGTGGGTCTGACCACCTTGGTCTTCGTCGCACTTACTTTGAGCCTTAGTTTTGTTTCGAGCCAACGACTCACCGATGCCATTACCCTATCCGCTGACCTTTCGCTTTTGACAAATATGTCAAAGTCGTCCGCATAACGGACAAAACGCAACTCTCGACTTTCGAGTTCCTTGTCGAGTTTGTCAAGGTAGATGTTTGACAGAATCGGGGATATGCAACCACCTTGGGGAACTCCCTCTGTGGTCGCACTGACAAGACCTCCCTCCATTACACCCGACTTTAGGAACGAGCGAATGAGATGGAGAGTGGCAGAATCATTGACCTGCTCACGTAGGATTGAAATTAGCTTGTCGTGATTGACCGTGTCAAAGTACTTTTCTATATCAAAGTCCACTACCCACTCATACCCTGCATTCAAGTAGTCCAATGCTTGGTTGATTGCCTGATGGCAGCTCCGATTCGGTCTGAAGCCATAACTATGCTCACTAAACAGTGGTTCATAGATGCGGTTTAGCACTTGGGCGGTCGCCTGCTGCACCACACGGTCTACTACTGTAGGGATGCCCAAGGGACGTTGCTTTCCATTGGGCTTGGGGATAAATACACGTCTTACGGGGGATGGCTTGTATTGCTTTCGACATATGGACTGCTTTATCTCATCCATATGCTGGGGCATATACACGTCAAGTATATCTACCGACATATTATCTATGCCGGCAGCACCTTTGTTACGCCTGACAGACATCCAGGCTTCCCAGAAGTTTCTTGCTTCTACAATCTCGTTTACTAATTCCATTTGCTGCTTTTCGTTCTGCTTGTAAATTTACGATGAAACGTTCTCGTTACTTCCGACATTGAAAGATTACGGTTCTTTCATATCCGTCTTACCTCACTTCCGAACTATCAACGCATTGCTTACAGCGATTTGCACTATACATACATTAGTCCCTTCGGTATTGGTGAGACACCTACTATGGACTCAGCTGACTCCCATCCATAAACTTTTTATCGCACGTGTGTTGACACGCTGGATGGGTCTCTCGGGGTAAGGCACTAACCTGCCGACTTCACAACCTCTCAGTTTACTGTTTTGGGGGATACGTTTACCATTCGGACTTCAACTTGTTATGCAGTCTTATCCTTTCCCATTTAGCCTTATACCAAGTTTCTGTTCGTAGGCTCGATAGTCTCGCTATTGGCTTCCTTCATCCTTGACATTACTGACAACGACTTGCCATTCGCTTCGCTTGGCGGTAAATACCTGCGACTGGATTTGAACCAGTTAGGTTAGTGTCATGCCCGACACACATAAAAAGAGGCAGCAACAGACTTGCCACCTCTGATAATCATTTACATTTACGTTTATGTCTCTTAAATTTAACGTAGTTAGGATCCAAAACCTTTATGTTATATGAATTTGAATTATCATATTTATTACGGCAATAAGAAAGTATTTTTTTCAATTCCTCGTGGCATTCTTCACGCTGCAAGGCTGAATAATTATAGTAATACGTAGAATCCTTATCCGCATAATCAACAAACATTCCTGCACTATCATTGCAACCGAAACAAGTTATATTATAGATAGGCTCTGTTGTTCTCATAAAAACCATATCACCAATTATAAGATATTTACTTGCTCTTTTTTTAATATTGGCTTTAGAAGTAGCATCACCTATCTCACCAGTCCAACGGCAAGCATTGTAATAATCATGCCCCCAAATTGCTTGTTGCCAATTCATTGTGTTAACAGTTTTGTTTTGTTCCAAAGGGTCAACATCAATTCTTTTCATGTCACGCCATTGAACATTGCGATAAAGTTTTCCTCTAAACACTCTGACTTCGCAATCTTCACAATTATAGCTTTTTACCACCATAACAAGAGGTGCATCTTCCTTGCTACATTCCCTGATATTTACTGATGTAGAACTTTGAACCTCACGTATTCTTAACTTCTTACATCGAGGAGTAGGTAAATACTCCTCGTTGTAGCTAAAACTAATATACTGTTTCATAATTCAAATAGTAAGATGGTGGGGATATTCCCCACCTGATTAATAACTTTATACATTAGCTGGCGTTCAGCCATCTAGTGTTTGTAATTCTCGTTTGTGCTCCGGCAATTCTGTATTCCTTTGCATCTTTCTTCACTTGGGAGTATGATTCACAACTCTTGTCGTAAACACTTTCTTTTTCCCAACCGCTACCCCAGTTAGTCCAAATTGCCCAACCATAGCAATATTTATTTTTCTTCTTCATAATCGTAATTCTAATTGTCAATACCTTGATTACACTTGCTAGGGCATTTATGCAGTCTGCAAGTATAGTAATCGTAATCTTGTGATATTGGAGAGAAGTGATAAACATGATGCTTGCACCCTCCGCAAATTCGTTCTTCCGATATTGTAATCATACCATTACTCTTTCCACCAATCAGAAACATCGCTTCTCTTAAGATTGCGCATTTCCAAAAACTCTTTAAGGGTACTGCAATAAGTATTCATAGAATAGCAGTCTCCTTTTAAAATTACATGTACTTCCTTTGCCATAAATATCAATCTCCTATCTGCTTAAAGATTAAAGTTACTCTTTCAAATGGTTAGGAGTCCAAACCTCAACTTCCCATTCATACCCAACGTTGTTGCACTGGCTTTGGTTCATTCTTCGGATGTCCTCAGCCTGTTCTTCTGTGATAGGCTCGCTCTTCAACTTCATTAGTTTTTTGATACTAGCCTCTTTGTTTGTCCCGATGTATACCAAATCCTTGCTATCATGGGAGTTCCAATTATCTGTACGATAAAAGAGAAATACATTCATACTCTAAAATTTTAAATGGTTCAACATAAATTATTCTGGATTTGAGGATTCATTGCCTTTTACGGTTTTTTGTTCCTTTCGATCCGATATTTTTTTTATCATTCCGTCATCTCGTCATCATATAGCCTTTTTACGTGCACTAAGAAATGGTGGTTCCAAGAGTCAGAACACCAAACAATTCGGTAGAAAGTTTTTTGGAAAACCCCAATGTGCAACATTTGTGGAAGGATTCCGGAAAAGTTTTAGCCGAATAAGGCATCGCCTGGTGTTTGGTATCTGACAGAACCGCCATACCTTTGCACGGTAAAAAGCCAAATGATAGAGAGACGGCAACCACTATCATAAAAAAATAGAGGTCGAAGTAAGGAACAAAAATAGAATATAGATATAAACAAAGCAATACTCCCATACTTCAAGCATGCAATAAAGCAATAAACAAACAACACAATAGATAAACAACGCAATAACAATATAGATATATAAGTATATAGCTATATAACACAATAACAATATATATAAATAGATATAGTCAAGCAAGATACCCACATCAAATACTCCGTTCTTTCCACCCTGCACTTGTACCGTGGAAAGAAGACCACTCTCCCTTGCTGCTCTAAGGTGATGCATGCATCGCATTAGTGCAGTTTCCCTGTCTTCTCTGGAAGAATCACCAACGTTGTTCCTGGAAGAGAAAGGCAGGGAAAGGGCTTAAACGGCGAAGGTATAGATATAAAAACCTACCATATAGCAGCTATGTGGTATAAAAGACAAAGCAATCTAGCAAAATAGCCACTATTTGCGCCAAAACAAAACCATCGGAAATACCTCTTGCACCGGTGAAGCTGAATGGTTCAACCGGATGGCTGCGACCGATGAGGGAGCAGCCCGAAAAAATAGAGTAGATGTAGGGGACTACTCCCCTAGCACCTCTCATTGCACCGTACGTACGGGTCTCGTATACGGCGCTACATACATATAGGAGAACGCAAACTCTGATACAAAGCATAAGGGTCGACCAAGCCAGGTCGGCTCTTGCTTTTATCTGTCCTATTAACTCTCGGTAATGCTAATACTTGGGGGCTGAGAAGATAGTTTATGCAGGATAGTCCGCACTGTCGGTACCAGCCCAACCTTGTCATTGAAGCTTGATAAATCGCATCGTCCGTGATTGTACTCTTGATGATTGACTTTATCTTCAACAGATTCTTGTAGATTGTGCTACATTTCTTCCATTGCTTCACAATGACCACCCTAACCTTGTGGCGCATCCAAGGACCAAATACATCTCGGAGATAAGTTGCCATACTACCTATGTGGTAATAGTTAACCCATCCTCTTATGACTTGATTTAATTTTGTGAAGATGTAAGACATTGGTTGAGCAGCTGCTTTCTTGCGAACTAAAATTTGCTTCACCTTGGTCTCCAACTTCTTCTTGGCTGCATCTGTAGGTCGGCATTCCCAGCCTCTCGTACTTTTCCAAAATGTAAAACCCAAGAATACACTCTTTGTGGGTCTGACCACCTTGGTCTTCGTCGCACTTACTTTGAGCCTTAGTTTTGTTTCGAGCCAACGACTCACCGATGCCATTACCCTATCCGCTGACCTTTCGCTTTTGACAAATATGTCAAAGTCGTCCGCATAACGGACAAAACGCAACTCTCGACTTTCGAGTTCCTTGTCGAGTTTGTCAAGGTAGATGTTTGACAGAATCGGGGATATGCAACCACCTTGGGGAACTCCCTCTGTGGTCGCACTGACAAGACCTCCCTCCATTACACCCGACTTTAGGAACGAGCGAATGAGATGGAGAGTGGCAGAATCATTGACCTGCTCACGTAGGATTGAAATTAGCTTGTCGTGATTGACCGTGTCAAAGTACTTTTCTATATCAAAGTCCACTACCCACTCATACCCTGCATTCAAGTAGTCCAATGCTTGGTTGATTGCCTGATGGCAGCTCCGATTCGGTCTGAAGCCATAACTATGCTCACTAAACAGTGGTTCATAGATGCGGTTTAGCACTTGGGCGGTCGCCTGCTGCACCACACGGTCTACTACTGTAGGGATGCCCAAGGGACGTTGCTTTCCATTGGGCTTGGGGATAAATACACGTCTTACGGGGGATGGCTTGTATTGCTTTCGACATATGGACTGCTTTATCTCATCCATATGCTGGGGCATATACACGTCAAGTATATCTACCGACATATTATCTATGCCGGCAGCACCTTTGTTACGCCTGACAGACATCCAGGCTTCCCAGAAGTTTCTTGCTTCTACAATCTCGTTTACTAATTCCATTTGCTGCTTTTCGTTCTGCTTGTAAATTTACGATGAAACGTTCTCGTTACTTCCGACATTGAAAGATTACGGTTCTTTCATATCCGTCTTACCTCACTTCCGAACTATCAACGCATTGCTTACAGCGATTTGCACTATACATACATTAGTCCCTTCGGTATTGGTGAGACACCTACTATGGACTCAGCTGACTCCCATCCATAAACTTTTTATCGCACGTGTGTTGACACGCTGGATGGGTCTCTCGGGGTAAGGCACTAACCTGCCGACTTCACAACCTCTCAGTTTACTGTTTTGGGGGATACGTTTACCATTCGGACTTCAACTTGTTATGCAGTCTTATCCTTTCCCATTTAGCCTTATACCAAGTTTCTGTTCGTAGGCTCGATAGTCTCGCTATTGGCTTCCTTCATCCTTGACATTACTGACAACGACTTGCCATTCGCTTCGCTTGGCGGTAAATACCTGCGACTGGATTTGAACCAGTTAGGTTAGTGTCATGCCCGACACACATAAAAAGAGGCAGCAACAGACTTGCCACCTCTGATAATCATTTACATTTACGTTTATGTCTCTTAAATTTAACGTAGTTAGGATCCAAAACCTTTATGTTATATGAATTTGAATTATCATATTTATTACGGCAATAAGAAAGTATTTTTTTCAATTCCTCGTGGCATTCTTCACGCTGCAAGGCTGAATAATTATAGTAATACGTAGAATCCTTATCCGCATAATCAACAAACATTCCTGCACTATCATTGCAACCGAAACAAGTTATATTATAGATAGGCTCTGTTGTTCTCATAAAAACCATATCTCCAATTATTAGATATTTACCTGCTTGTTTCTTTATCTTGGCTTTAGAAGTAGCATCCCCTAACTCTCCCGACCAGCGGCAATCATTGTAATAATCATGACCCCATATTGCATATTGCCAATTCATTGTGTTTAATGTTTCGTTTTGTTCTAAAGGGTCATCATTAATTCTATTCATATCACGCCATTGAACATTGCGATAAAGTTTTCCTTTAAAAACTCTTATTTCGCAATCTTCATGATCATACCTTTTTACTACCATAACAAGAGGAGCGTCTTCCTTGCTGCATTCCCTGATGTTTACAGATGTAGAACTTTGAACCTCACGTACTCTTAACTTCTTACAACGAGGAGTAGGCAAATACTCCTCGTTGTAGCTAAAACTGATATACTGTTTCATAATATTTTCAACTAAATACGACATTCAAATCACCAGGCACAACATAATCATCTTTATCATCCTCGAAATCACCTTGGTTAAGATAAACCATAAGAGAATATGTTTTGTCCTCATATACATCAAATTCAAATACTCTGTGTTGTGTATCACAAAAGAATAGAACAAACGTTCTTTCAACAGAGGTTAATCCAAATGCTACTGCATTAGCATTCACCGTATATTTATCATCCTTTACAGAAAAGGTTAATTCAACAGAAGAAAAGTCTGGCATTTCAACCTCGAATTTTTCCATTTCACAAATTTCAGTTATGCATACAGTATTGCTGAGCTTGCCATAAAGCGGATTGTTTATCGGCTTACTTTCTATTTTAACAATTAACCTGGATTCCATATTAATATTTAAAAAAGTATGATGGAGAGGTGGTTAGCCTCTCCGTTACCTTTAATCAGTCACTCTGTAGAAGTATTCCAATTCCTCATCTTTTAGGTTATTTACCGCATATCCATCGGCTAACTCCCAAACTTTATTGTAAACCTTAGCAAGTGACGTATTTTTTTGATACCATTGCCAAATCTTATGATTCAGCACCATAACCAACTCGGTAAGATATTTGTAGTTATCTTTCCACTCTTTAAAAGCACGTTTGAACGTATCCAAAACGGCAGCGATGCCAAAAGCATCTGCAATAGAAAAATCCTGCCAAAAAGTAGTCATTGGCTTGTAACCACATAAACTCTCGATGTTCCATACAGGAACTTTAACTGTAACTTGTCCCATTGTCATAAAGAATTAAAAGTTCGTAATCAGCTTGCTATGAAAGCAGCCAGATAATTAATACGATTAAAGTAAAATAAAGAATATCTTTCTGATACTTTTCTACAAATCTAACCACGTAATCATTTTCTTCCATTGTATATGTATTTTGAAGTTTAACATTCTGTTTGTTCACTCATTCTCGGATATATCGGGTAACCAGATTCCTGTCTAGCCTTTTTTATGATTTCTCATTTCCTTCGATCCGAGATTTTTTTTAGAGATACATCGGTCTAAGCGAGTTCCTCTGAGCCTTTTTACGTGCAATATGGGATGGCGGTGTATTGAGGACAGTAAGCCAAGGAATTTGGCAGAAAGTTTTCTGGAAAGCCCAAATCTTTGATTTGTGGAAGGCTTCCGGGAAAGTTTGTGTCAAATAGCGGCTCTGCCCGGTCCTTGGTATCTGTCTGCGCCGCCATAACTTTGCAAAGTAAAAAGTTAGAGGGACTTACATAGAAACGCAGTCCATAAAAAACGAGGTCGAAGAAGAAATGAGGATAACCTTTAGGTAAAATAATAGCTATGCCAGGGCATAGCTATAGAGTAACATAGGTATATAATACCATACCATACCTATATATGTGCATATAGGCATAGGTATATACATATATAAGAACATAGGTATGCAATACTATAGGTAAATAGATATATAGTAACATATTCAGATACCCATCGGAGATACCTCTTGGCCCGGTGAAGCTGAATGGTTCAGCCGGATGTTGCGACCGATGAGGGAGCAACCGCTAAGGCAAAAAAGTTAGCCATTAAGAAAAACACCCAATGGCTAACAACTGATAACTACATTATATATTTAGGACAAAATCTGCAAATTCCTCACCCGATAAATGTTCATCCACCGTATCACCATACTTTTGTTTTTGTTTCTCATAGAAATCCTCAGTCGTTGCCATAACAACGTTTCTATCAACAAAAAACTCATTATTGAAATCACTAGTATAGATACTACCAATACAAACGCTATCTCGCATTTCCTTAAGGCTTTCTCTATCTAGCTCTCCAATTTCTCGTGGCAATTCAACATCAGAAAGATATACATCTTGATATCTGTTAACCTTGCAATCTTCTTTTGGAACAAAGATACTATCGTTAGTCCAATCAATATCTTCGGGCGTTAGCTTTTCCAAATCCAAGATAACATAATGGTCGCCATATTCATCGGTAATTGTAGATATAACACGTTCATCATCCTTGCTCCACTTATAGGAGAAGTCTTCTTTTAACAATTCATTGCTGGCAATAGTAGTCTTGATGCCGTCATCAAGAACTATCTCGGTACCCTTTTTCAGCAAACAAAAATCATTCTTCATACTCTTGAAAATTAATCGTTATTATTTCCATTCAGCTCACCATTTAAGGCGAGCTGAACTGATTTGTCACAAATTCAAGTTTTATGCAGTCTTTGCAAGCTTATCTGCATATTTCTTATGAAGATATTCAAGAAGGAGGTTCTTAAGGACATTCACCTTGTCATCCTCATCATATCGGAAATAACGTGGAACATTATCGCCATATCTGTTCATTTCAAACGCTTTACCGTGATATTCACCAGCAGCAAAGAACTCATTAAAAGGAACGCAAAGAGTTCTGTCTGTATCATCCATTTGGAAATAAACCCTAACGAACAACTTGCCTTTGCAGTAATCAACACCATAGATAGTGCTATTCCAGCCGTTACCAGCCTCTCGTTCGTTGGAAAGATTCAATCTCTTGTCACGAGAGTATTTCTTTACCAAATTATTGTCTTTATCAGTCTTGTATGTGTAGTCTTTGTATCCTACCTCCTTAACGCATCTGAGGATAGTATCGTAAGTAACACCCTTAATCTCCGAAGAGGTCAAAGCATTAACCATATTCACCTTGTTCACTGCGTTCATTCTGCTAAAAATAGCAACATTGATGTTCTGTCTCATACTTGTAAAGTTTAAAATATTAATAAAAAAATATTCTGGTTAAACCAGTTTCACGCCTTTTTCAAGGCTTCTCGTTTCTTTCGATCCGAGATTTTTTTTAAGTTTCATTCCGGAAAACCAGATCACTTAACCTTTTTACGTGCAATATAGTATGGTGGTGCTCCAAAGACAGAAAACCAAGGAATATGGGCAAATATTTTAGGAAAGCCCAAATCTTTGATTTGTGGAAGGTGTTCCAAAAATTTTTTCCATATAGTGGCTTTGCCCGGTCCTTGGAGTCTGTCTGCGCCGCCATAACTTTGCAAAGTAAAAAGTAAAGAGATCCCAGGTTGGACAAAAACTGAAAAATTGAGGTCGAAAATTGAAACGAGGATTATCAATAGGTATAATCAAGATAGTTAGACAAGATTGGGATGCGTATTGTTTTCATACGCATCCCGTACTTATAATAGTATTTTTTACTATGTAGAAAAAATTCTTTTTAAATCAATATCTTTATTTGTTTTCTGTTTCTTATAATCACGGTATCTTTTATATGGTATTGTTTTCTTATACCCACTTGCAAAATACATGTGTTTAAAAATCGTAGAACCAGTAAGACTTTTGTGTATAATTTTATAGCTCTCAAAATGTCCTAGATATCCCAGATAAGAATTTAATGTTGTTTGAATCGCCTCTAATTCATCCAAGGAAAGTTCATCCTTTTTACTTAAAGATATTATATTCTTTGCTTTGCTACGGAAACCGTTAACACTTCGTGGTACAGCATATTTGCGATAAGGCTTTACGAATGCACCAAGGAAAGGAACTCCATTCTTGCATGGCTGCAAATATATCTTCTTTGGATGTAAAATAAGACCAAGCTGGTCTATGAGGAAATACCTGATTTCTGGAATGATACTCTTTAAATATGCCTTTGATGGATGAATTATATAAAAATCATCTACATATCTTCCATAATGCTTAACCTTAAATCTCCTTTTAATCATTTGATCCAACTCATTAAGATATATATTGCTGAAAAGCTGGCTTGTCAAATCACCAATTGGCAAACCGATATCCTTAGGCTGATTAAAGAGACTCTTCGAAGCAGGAAGAAGCATCCAGTCTTTCTTATCTCCAATTATCTTGCAATCGAGAGTGTGGTCTTTAAATATTATGATCTTAATAAGCCACAAGATAAATTCCAGGTTACCAGCAGGTTTACTGCAATCACACCCATGCTTTTCCCAATAAGCAAAAAGTTTATTACATATTATATTATAGAGTATATGTTTGTTTATACTCATAAAGTAACCTTGAATATCCAGTTTAAGGACGAAAGCGTTTTCTGTATAGTTATTTGTACAAGAACGAATATGATGTTCTAATCTTTCTATTCCAAATAACGTTCCCTTTTCTTTTCTACAGGAATAGCTATCATAAATGAACTGGGTCTCGAAGATTGGAGCGATATAATTAAACAGAAGATGATGAACTACTCGATCTCTGAACTGAGAGGCAAAAACTTCTCTCAATACTGGTGAATATGAGAGAAAGCAGATGGACTTACCAGGAAGATAAGTACCATCCAATAATTCGTGAAAAAGTTCTATCAGATTTTGCTCCGCATCTTTCTCAAATTCTAATTGAGCAGTGGTATTTCTCTTGTTTTTCCTTGCATCTTCATAAGCTTGAAAAACGTCGTTTCTTAATTGTTGTGTAAATGATAATGAGGACATAGAATAAACTTATTGCCTAGTAAATGCTTGGACACAGCGAACACTAAACCCGTTCGCGCGATTGTTGTTGTTGGATGGATTCACGTTACCACTGTTGAAGTTCAAGTTGTAACCGTTATTGTCATTGTACGGTGAAGAACTCCAATAGTTACCGTTACTGCCAACGTTGTTCATGCTGCCATTGTTGGAATTACGATAGCCAGCAGGAATCGTAACCACTCAATAAATTCATGTTGGAATGCTAATAGAAAGCCAACATGAAGATTGGATTATTCATCCGGCATACCCTATAACTACGCCCTTTGACTTTATTATTCGTTAGTAGCGTACCATTTACGTCATAGGAGGGTTACTGAATTTACATATCTCACTCTTGAAGGTACCCTATCAAGCGACCTTTCAAGACTCTGGATAATGCTTGAAGTAAAATCTATGTCCTCATATTTTTATTTTTCTTTTTGTTCTAAATTTTGTTCTTTTTTCTGTTCTGATTTCATCCAGCTTGTCAGCTGTTTAGAAACACTTTCCATCATTTCTGCTAGAAATGCATATTGATTTAAATGCAATTCTTTCAAATCTTTGGCTATACGTACCTGCAGTTTGACTTTGACTATTTTTACTCTGCAAGACGAAATAAATGCAATTTTGCTTCTTGTAGAATTTGCTTGATAGATGAGTTGTAAGATTTCTATTATTTCCTTCTTAAGATCTTCACCTAAACTATATCGTATATCACGTCGCCAATGCTGGCTTACATTAAATATCTGAAATAACAGATCATACGTAGCCTTGAATACTGGTAAATCATCGTATTTTGCCATTGAGCATATTCTTTAAATCAATAAGAAACATCATACATTCCATAGGAGTCTTACTTTCTATATTGAAAGCAAGTATCTTATTCACAATGTTTTCATTTGAACAATTTAAATTTTCATTCTTTAATTGAGTTTTCTCCTTACGTTGTGGAGTATATAAAGCTATAGATTTTTTCCACTCCTCAAAAGAAAGAGTTGGAGTAAAAGAAAGAGGCTTGATGGTACAAGAGGAATCTTCTTTTGAAACAAAACTAAATTTATCTTTAAGTTTTTCAAGGGAAGCTAAAGGGAAACCTATATGAACCATTTCTCTATCTATCTCTCTAAATACTTGTTTCTTGGGTTTACAATTCATTACAGCAAAAACAAATATATATGCTGAATATTCATAGGCCTTCCAAAAAGCACCTTCTTTGTGTAAATGAATTGTTTCTGAATGTTCATTCTCCTGTTTCAATATATCTTTTTTCGTCATTTCAAAATATAAAAATTGTTGAAAAGCCGCCAAGGGCGGCATGGGAAGGGTGGGCTTTAAATGCCCACCCTAGAATAAATCAAATAAATCAAATGCGGAAACAAGTTCCGCTTTATTCTTGGACACAGCGAACACTAAACCCGCGCGCGCGATAGTCGTCGTTGGATGGATACACGTAACCACTGTAGAAGTTCAAGTAGTAACCGTAATTGTCATGGTACGGTGAAGAACCCCAATAGTAACCGTTACTGCCAACGCTGCCCACGCTGCCATAGTTGGAACTACGATAGCCAGCAGCAGGGAACCAGTTGCCATCATAGGTACGTCCCTTATTGCTGGAATCCCAGGTGAATGTTGATT
>ENA-UEOZ01000871-UEOZ01000871.1-human-gut-metagenome-genome-assembly--contig:-NODE-871-length-15562-cov-4.090023_pt1 | contig 15562 bp, 9 predicted proteins | sample MGYA00242898_ERZ507912 | MGnify/ENA primary metagenome ERZ507912 (study PRJEB26167, sample SAMN06115410) | human gut metagenome | host: Homo sapiens | place: China:Chongqing | collected 2016-04-27... | reverse complement strand
GCAGACCATCACCGACGACGACCTGCGCGCCATCGCCCGCGACTTTGGTGTGACCCTGAACGAGAAGTTTCTCAACTGAGCCATCTTTCTCCATTCTTCTTCATCATAGCAGAACAGGCATCCCGTCCGATACCGCCAAGCGGTAACGCAGGATGCCTGTTCTGCTTTATGTTTCCCGGAATTCCATGGGCGTTTTTCCGGTGACCTGCTGAAAGACCGCGCTGAAATAATTGCGGGTGGCAAAACCAAGCTGCTCGGAAATTTCCCGGACGCTGAGCGGTGTACTTTTCAGCAGAACTTTCGCACGTTCCACCTTTGCAAACTTCACATAGTTCGTGACGCTCAGACCCGTTTCTTCCTTGAATTTGTGGGTGAGGTAATATTCCGTGTAGCCCACCAGGGCGGCAAGATCTTCCGCTACGATTTTTTTGTCCAGATTCATCTCGATGTAATCCACACATTTCTGGATCTGCATACTGAGGTTGGGGTTCGTCCGGTGTTTGTGGACACGCCGGATGAAATCATCGTACATCATCATTGCAAGCGGGTGCAGCTCATCCAACGATTTTGCCGCTTCTGCCGTCTGAATGTAGCTGTCCCCCAGGGAGTACGCCTCCTCCGGGGAAAGACCGCCCTCAATGGCGGCACGGCACACCAGCGAGGTGAACACGATGACGGAAGTCTTACTCTGGCGCAGAACATCGCTGCTCTGCACCGGCACGCCTGCGCTCATGCTCATACTGTTGGAAAGCGCCTGCTTGTAATTCAGGTCTCCGGTGCGGACCATTTGCAGCATTCCCTGCTCCGCCATCCAGATCTTATGCCGGTCATGGGGAATCGCATCGCTTTTCAGCCGTTCGTCCTGTGCTGCACTGCTGTTCACATCGCTCAACTCCAGCCGCTGCCCGGTCAGGCAGTAGTGCATCATCAGCAGATAGCGGTTCATAATGGTGTTTTGCAGGGTAGGAACTTTTTCAAGGGCTTTGTAAAGCTGGATCGTCCATGCCACACTGATCTCCAGCTTGCTGTAATATTTCAGCCCTTCCTCGATCCCGCGCATTGTCACATCCTGATAGAACACCGGCCCGATGACCCAGACACGCTTCAGTTCTCCCTCTTCCTTTTCAAAGGCTGCGCCCCACAAAAGACCCAATGCCGTCCCCAAGGTAACAGGTACATCGTCCCGATCCCCATGCTCCAGCATCCGCCGTTTGCAGCCGAACAGTTCAAATGCACTGGCAAGAAATGCCTCGTCCGGGCAGTTGCTCCGCAAGAGCTTTCCCTGTGCATCATAGCACCATGTATATACATTTCCGCCGCACTTGACAAGCTCGGAAAACAGCATCATATTCTGGAGAACATCCATGCCTAATCCCTCCGGCTCATTGATGGAAACAGTATATCATACTTCCACCGTTTTTTCTACCGATGCCCGGAGCAAGTGCAGCAGAATGCCTGCAGAGATGACCGCAGCGCCCACGTCTGCCATCAGGTGCGCCGCCGCAATGCCCTGCACCCCGCAAAGCGCATTCATCAGGTACAGCAGCGGGATCAGCAGCAGCCCCTGCCGCAAAAGAGAGAGCACCACCGCACCACTTGCCCTGCCCACGGATTGCAGCAGGCTGGTTGCCAGATAGGTCAGACCGATCACCGGGCTGCCCAGCACCAGATAGACCACCAGCTGCGTCCCCAGACGGAATGCTCCTTCTTCCTTGATGAACATCCCGATCAGGGCATTGCGTCCGGCAAAGCTGGCCGCCCCGGCAAGAACACCAAAAACAACGGTCAGCAGGATCAGATCTTTCAAAAGCTGCTTCAGGCGCTTCGTGTCGCCTGCACCGTAGCTGTACGCCAGAAGCGGCTGGCACCCCATGCAGATCGCCATGGCGATCATACTGATGATCATGGTCGTCTTGCCCGCTGCCGCCATGGCTGCGACCGCCGCCGTGCCGTGGGTCACCAGCAGCCGGTTGCTGAAGGAGGAGGCAAACCCTGCCAGAAGGCTGCTGATCCCGTTGGGCAGACCAATGGCCAGCATCTCACCCAGCATCTGCGGCTTTTTCAGGGCAGGACGGAGATCAATGGTCAGCACTGTGCCGTGTTTGACGATGTAGCGCAGATAGCAGCCCGTTGCCACAAGATTGCCCAGCACACTGGCAGCAGCCGCACCGCTGACGCCGAAGTTCAGCACCAGAATGAACAGCGGGTCAAAAATGCAGTTGACCAGTGTGCCCAGAAGATTGCCGATCAAGCCTTCTTTTACTGCGCCCTCTGCACGCACCAGCATCGCCATGCTGTTGGACAGGATAAAAAGCGGCGCACCCAGTGCAAGGACCTGAAGATACCGCTCTGCATAGGGAAAAAATTCTGCATTTGAGCCCAGCACCCCCAGAAGCGGCACTCTGCTCACCAGCAGACCGATGCTGACCAGAACGCCCAGAAAAAAGCTGCTCCAGAAGCAGAGCGAGGAGCAAGTCTTGCCCTGCTCGATCTCGCCTGCGCCAAAGCAGCGTGCAATGATGGCGCTGCTGCCTGCGCCAAGCATGGTCGCTACTGCCGAAAGGATCGAAAACACCGGCCCCACAACGGAGACCGCCGCCACCTGTGCGGTATCTCCCAGACAGCCCACAAAAAACATATCCGCCATGTTGTACAGCACCATGACAAGGATAATGATAATGGAGGGCACCGCCATGGAAATGATGGATTTCCAGACAGAGCCGGTACGGAAAAGTGCTTCGTTTTTCATGGTCTCCTCCCAAAAATCAACCGCACGCAGGCAAAACGAAAGCCCCTGTCAAAGAGGCTTTCCGAGCTGCTTCGGTCACAGGTTGTCCAGCGCATCCAGCAGTGCTTTCAGCGCCATTTCCGGCAGCCCAAGCATAGGGCCGATCTTGCCAAATGTCATGCCGTAGGCAGCTTTTGCCTGCTGGTTGTCGGCAAAACCGGGCAGGTACTGCTCCACGATGGCTTTTGCGGCCTCGTTTTCCATCAGTGCTGCAATCGTGCTCTGGCTGTTCAGCTTGCCGCCGGTCAAAATTTCCGGGTGCTTCCAGCTGCTGATGCTCTGGTGTCCGGCAGACAGTGCGCCGTCCACCGGGATGGCTGCACCAGTGATGTACCGTGCCAGACCGCTGGCAAGGAAAAGTGCCAATGCAGCGCACTCCTCCGGGTCGCCCATCCGCTTTGCCGGGCAGTCGGATGCAAAAAAGTCCATGGCCGCAGCCGGTGCATCCCCGAAAATGCTGGTTCTGGTGTAGCCGGGACAGATAGCGTTGACGGTAATGCCGTATTCTGCGTAATCCAGCGCCGCTGCGCGGGTCATGCCGACCACGCCGAACTTGGTGGCACTGTACAGCGCCTGTCCACGCTGGGGCACAAGACCCGCCACCGATGCCACATTGATGAGGAATCCGCCTTCGCTGTGGCTCTTGAGGATGGCCTTGGCGCCGTACTTCATCCCGGCAAAGACGCCCTCGCTGTTCAGGGAGAAGATCTTCTCGTAATCCTCTACCTCATACTCATGCAGCGGTGTGCCGCCCATGCCGATGCCTGCGTTGCTGACAACGCCATCCAGCTTGCCGTAGTGCGTCACCGTCTTATCCACCAGTTCTTTGATGGCAGAAGCCTTGCTGCAATCGGTCTGGATAAAGATGGCATCGCCGCCCTTGGCGCAGATGCCATCTGCCACAGCCCGCCCCTGTTCTGCACTGCGGGCTGCACAGACCACCTTCATGCCGTTTTCGCCAAAGCACTCGGCAATGGCCCGGCCGATGCCACGGCTTGCGCCGGTGACGATGGCCACTTTGCCTTTGACACTGTTAAAATCCATCATTTTCATTCTCCTTTTTCTCAGATCATGTTACTCTGCTTCAGCCATTCCACTTCATCGTGGATGGTCTCCCGATGATTTATCGTATTTACGAATCAGATTTGCAACCATCAGTTGCTTATCCATCCCTGTGGTGCTATAATAACACTGTGGCGCAGGAGCTGCAATCAGCAGTTTCCGGCGTGTCCGGTGTTTAAGCAACGGATCACGTCCAAAGCGTTGGTTAAGCACCATTTATGAAATACATTGACGGAGGAATTCTATGGATATCCGGGTCAAAAAAACGAAGCGTGCCATTCAGAAAGCATTTGTTGCCCTGCTGCGGGAGAAGCCGATCGAAAAGATCACGGTCAAAGAAATTGCCGAACGGGCCGAGATCAACAAAACGACCTTTTATTCCCACTATGAAACGCTGGATGCCCTCACCGCCGAAATGGAGCGGCAAACGGTCCAGCTCGTCTGCGACAATATGGGCGGCGCACAGCAGCTGCTGGATACGCCGGAGGCTTTTGTGCGGGAGATGTTTGCTAATCTCCAGCAGGCGACCGATTATCTCGGCGTGGTTCCTGCATCAGCGATGAACCGCTTTACACAGCATTTGCGGGATGCCGTTCTGGAACAGATCAAAAGTGATAACATCGAGCCTTCTCAATATGAAAATGTCGGTGCGATCCTGATTTTTGTAATGAACGGTCTTTCCGGGCTTCTGAACACCGACGCAAAACTGGCACAAAAACAAATTGATGTGATCGCCGCCGTGGTTGCGGATGGTGTCCATGGTCTGCATCTTTCCCGCTGAGCCAAAACAGGCTGCAAGAAGCATCTTCCGCAGCCTGTTTTTTGCTATTGCAGCTTATCTTTCTGTGTAACTACCCAGCACCGCAAGGCTGGGCTTTGCTGTCCGCTCCATCGTTTCGCGGTTCACGGCGATCAGTCCAAACTGCATGGCATAGCCCTTCTGCCACTCAAAGTTGTCCATCAGACTCCAATGGAAGTATCCCTTCACCGGGATGCCGTCGGCAATGCAGTGCTGCACGCCATCCAGTGCCTGCCGGATAAACGCCACACGGCGGGTATCATCGGCGGTGGCAATGCCGTTTTCGGTCACGATCAGGTCACCCTTGAATTCCTCTGCCACCTTGCGAATGACGTGTTCCAGTGCCTGCGGATAGACCTCGTAGTCCATCTGGGTCAGTTCTGCGCCCTCCGGTGCCGGCAGCTGCCCCTGCGGGCCATAAAGGGTGCGGGTATAGTTCTGCACACCCAGAAAATCATCGTCTTTGATATAAGGCAGATAATGGGTGAACTCCTCCTGCCATGCGGCCTCGGCAAAGGCTTCGCCGCCGGGCTGTGCCTGCAGGTCGTGCAGCGAGAGGGTCAGACCCACCTTGATCTGCGGGCAGAGGGCTTTGATGGCATCCCGTGCGGCTGCATGGGCACGCATCACCAGCAGATCACCTTCCGGGGTGCGCTCGCTGACAAAGATCTTCGGCTGGGGTGTGCCGAACACCTGTGCATTCTCCATGGCAGCATACTTCATGTTTTCCATCATCTTCTGGAAGTTCATGCCCACCTGCACCGTGCCCTCGGCAGACTTTCCGGCCGATGCGGCATTTTGGGCAGCCTGTTCTGCCATCAGACGGAACCGCTTGGAGATCGCGGCAAGCTGCAAGCCCATATTGGCCTCGTTGATGGTGCAGACATAGCGCAGCTCGCTGCCCAGCTGTTCCATCACATAGGTCACATAACGTTTAAAATCCTCTACGGTGCTTTCGGTTTCCCAGCCGCCCTTGCAGATGAGCCATTTCGGGCTGGTGAAGTGCAGTAGGGTGACGATGGGTTCTACACCATGCGCTTTGCAGCAGGCGATCACCTTGCGGTAATGCTCGATGGCTTCCGGATCGAACGTTCCTTCCTCCGGCTCTACCCGTGCCCACTCGATAGAAAAGCGGTAGGCATTCAGCCCGGCATCAGCCAAGAGCTTGATATCTTCTTCGTACCGTTGATAATGGTCACAGGCAATGCCGCTGGGCTCCGTAAAGCTGGAATGGGGCAGCTGTTCCTGTGCCCAGTAGTCACTATTCGTATTGTTGCCCTCTACCTGATGGGCTGCTGTTGCAGCACCGATGAAAAAGCCTTTTTCAAATTTCTGCATGATGGTTCTCCCTTCCTGCGTGTTGCTTGTTGAGACTATTGTAGCAGACCTGTTTTGCCCCTATGGGACAATAAATCGTGAATGCGGGCGCAAATTCACACACCGCAAATTATTGCACGAATTTTTATCCTTAACTATCGTTTTTCATCCGGCAGTGGCTGTTGCATTCTGTTATTCTGGTGTCAGAAAAAGCGGAACTCAGTTCACACAAAAAGGAGGAAAATCATTATGTTCCAAAAGAAACCCAGTGCCAGTGAAGTAGACGGCGTCCAATACCGCCGTGCAAAGCTCTGGCAGATCATCTGTTACGCCTGCAACGCTTTTGTGGGCATGAGCGTCTATTCCCTGATCGGTATGGCCAGTTACTCGGCCAGCATCGGCTACGGCATCACCACTGCAACCGTCGGTCTCATCCTGATGCTGGCCCGCATTCTGGACGGCTTTACCGACCCGATGCTGGCATTCATCTACGACCGCGTCAACACCCGTTTCGGCAAGCTGCGTATTCTGCTGATCAGCGGCTACCTGATCGAGGCTGTCGGCCTGCTGTGTATGTTCAACCTGTGCTCCAGCAAGGGCTTCGGTCTGCCGGTGTTCGTTTTGACCTACATTATTTACATCATCGGCTATACCGTTACCAATATGACCGCCCAGACTCTGCCGGCTATCATGACCAACGATCCCCGCCAGCGTCCCACCATCGGTGTCTGGACCACTGCACTGAACTACTTCGTGCCCATGGGCATGAGCATGCTGATCTACACCGTCATCCTGCCCAAGTGCGGCGGCACCTTTAATCAGGACTTCCTCAGCACGGTCTGCACCATCGTGCTGATCATTGCCGGTATCGGCACCCTGATCGTCTGCGCCGGTATCTCCGCCTACGATAAGCCCGAAAACTTCGAGGGCACCAGCAAAAAACACGAGCCGCTGAAAACTGCGGATATTCTTGAGGTGCTCAAGCACAACAAGCCCCTGCAGTGCTACATCGCCTCCAACGCTTCCGATAAGCTGGCTCAGCAGGTAGGCAGTCAGGCCATCATCAACACGATGCTGAACGGCATCCTCATCGGCAACATGGGTCTTGCTACCACCCTTAGCATGATCAGCATGGTTCCCTCCATCTTCTTTGCAGCCTTCGGCGCAAAGTATGTGGGCAAAAAAGGCAGCAAGAAGGGCATCGTGACTTGGACCTGCATCAGCATGGCCATCACCACTGTGCTGATTTTGTTCTTCATCTTCACCGACACCCGTCAGATCGGTGTGATCGGCAGCTGGAACATGATCGTTTACGTCCTGCTGACCCTGCTGCAGAACGGTTCCAATATGTGTATCACCACCTCCAACAACTCTTACATGGCTGACACCATCGACTACGAGCTGGACCGCAGCGGCCGTTACATCCCGGCGGTAGTCTCCGGTACTTACAGCCTGATCGACAAGCTCATCACCTCGGTGGCTGCCGTCATCGCCACCGGTGCCGTAGCCGTTCTGGGCTACACCACCACCATGCCTCAGCCCACGGATGCCTACACCTCCGGCATCTTCTGGATGACCGTTGCCATCAAGTACGGTCTGCCGATGCTGGGCTGGGTCGTCACCCTGCTCGCCATGGTGGGCTGCCCCCTGACCAAGGAGGAAATGGTCAACGTCCAGAAGCGCATCGCAGATAAAAAAGACGCTCTTCGCCGTGAAGTAATTGCAGAACAGATGCAGTAACACCCTGCAAAGACCGAAAGGGCTCATACGCTCTTTCGGTTTTTGCTGATTTGATCTATCTTTCACAAAGGAGTTTTTACCATGAGCAAGACCATCCTGCTGAATCATAGCAACTGGCATTTTACCAAGGAGAACACCGGCATCCCCACCGCCATTATGGGTGAGGCCATCACCCTGCCCCACACCTGGAATGCGGTGGACGGTCAGGACGGCGGCAACGATTACTACCGCGGCACCTGCTGGTATACACTGGCCCTGACAAAGCCCGCCATCCCGGCAGGCGGCAAGGCTGTTTTGCAACTGGACGGCGCAGCCATGACCGCCGCCGTTTACCTGAACGGGGAAAAGCTGGCCGAGCACAAGGGCGGCTACTCCACCTTCCGGGTGGACCTGACCGACCACCTCAAAGAGGAAAATCTGCTGGCAATTTCCGTGGACAACCGCGACAACGACACCGTGTACCCCCAGAAAGCGGACTTTACTTTCTACGGCGGCATTTACCGGGATGTGACCCTGCACATCGTCCCGGCAGAGCACTTTGCCCTGCCCGCTAATGGCGCACCGGCACTGAAGGTGACCCCCATCGTCACCGACCTTTCCGCCAAGACCTCCGAGGTCACCGTGGAAGCCGCCGTGGTGGGCGCACAGACCGTGACCTTTGCACTGGAGGGTCAGACCCTCACCGCCCCGGTGGAAAAGGGCACCGCAAAGGTTGTTTTCACACTGAACAACGCCCATCTGTGGGATGGCGTGGAGGACCCGTTCCTTTACATCGTCTCTGCCAAGCTGGACAACGGCGAGGAGACCTCTGCCCGGTTCGGCTGCCGCAAGTTTGAGATCGACCCCCAGAAGGGATTTATCCTGAATGGCCGGGAATATCCGCTGCGCGGTGTTTCCCGCCATCAGGACCGTAAGGGTGCGGGCATTGCCCTGACCAACGAAATGATGGAGGAGGACATTGCCCTCATTCTGGAAATCGGGGCCAACACCATCCGGCTGGCACACTATCAGCACGCACAGTATTTCTACGACCTGTGTGATGAAAAAGGTCTTGTCATCTGGGCAGAGATCCCCTACATCACCATGCACATGACCAACGGCCGTGCCAACACCCTGACCCAGATGGAAGAGCTGATCGTCCAGAACTACAACCACCCCTGCATTGCCGTGTGGGGCTTGTCCAACGAGATCACCGCTGCTTCTGCTGTCAACGAGGATCTGCTGGAAAACCACCGTCTGCTGAACGAGCTGGCGCACAAGCTGGACCCCACCCGCAAGACCACCATGGCAAACGTGTTTATGCTGGAGACCACCAGTCCCATTCTGGAAATTCCCGATGTGAACAGCTACAACCTCTACTTCGGCTGGTATCTGGGCGAATTGGAGCAGAACGACGAGTTCTTTGACAAGTACCACGCCGATTACCCTGACCGCTGCATCGGCTTTTCGGAGTACGGCGCAGATGCCAACCCCCAGTACCAGAGCAGCCACCCGGAAAAAGGCGACTACACCGAGAGTTATCAGTGCGTCTACCATGAGCATATCGCAAAGATGATCGCCGACCGTCCTTGGCTGTGGGCGACCCATGTGTGGAACATCTTCGACTTTGCTGCCGACGGACGTGATGAGGGCGGCAAGCACGGCGAGAACCAGAAGGGCCTTGTCACCTTTGACCGCAAGCTCAAAAAAGACCCCTTCTATCTCTACAAGGCCTACTGGAGCAAGGAGCCGTTCATGCACCTGTGCGGCAGCCGCTATGTAGACCGCGCCGAGGATGTGACTGAGATCAAGGTCTACTCCAATCTGCCGGAGGTCTCGCTGTACAAGGACGGTCAGCTGGTGGAGACCCGTAAGGGCGACAAGGTGTTCACCTTCCAGCTGCCCATCACCGGCAAACACAGCATTGAGGCACGCTCCGGTGAGCACAGCAGCGTGATCCTGGTGAACAAGGTGGACGCCCCCAACCCGGATTACGCCATGGACAACCGCAAGAACGTGACCAACTGGTTTGACGGCGAGCTGGACGAAAGCTGCTGGTCGGTCAAGGACAACATGGCTGCCGCCACGGCAGACCCGAAAGTTGGTCCCATTCTGAAGCAGATCTCTGATAAAGCTGCCGCTGCCCGCGGAGATGTTGCCGCCGCCGTGAAGGACAACCCGGCTCTGGTGGCGATGATGGAGCGTGCCATGCGGCGGATGACCATTGAATCCATGCTGATGCAGGCCGGCGCTTCGGAAGAGGACATCAAGCAGCTGAACCGTGTATTGCAGGGCATTGCCAAGGAGTAAGCTTCGATGAAACAGACCTATTGCAACCCCCTTGATCTGGGCTACCGCTACCAGCACATGAAGGAAGGCCCCCGTACAGCAGGTTTCCGGGAGGGTGCAGACCCCACGCTGGTATCCTTCAAGGGCAAATATTACCTCTTTGTTTCCATGTCGGCAGGCTTCTGGTATTCAGACGACCTGCTGCACTGGGACTTCCATGCAGACCCGGATCTGCTGATCTACGATTATGCCCCCGATGTGCGGCAGGTGGGCGATTTCCTGTACTTCTGCGCCAGCCGCAAGGGGCGCAACTGTCCCATCCTGCGCACCGCTGACCCCCTGACCGAGCCGTTTACCGAAGTATCTGCGCCCTTTGCTTTCTGGGACCCGGACCTGTTCTGCGATGATGACGGCCGGGTGTACTTTTACTGGGGCTGCTCCAATACTACGCCCATCTACGGCGTGGAGATGGACCCGGACACCATGACCCCCATCGGTGAAAAGCAGGAGCTGATCTTCGGCAATGAAACCGTACTGGGCTACGAACGCCCCGGCAACAACGGCATTGTGGACCGGGAAGCCAGCGTGCTGTACCAGTCCATGAAGCAGTTCTATAACCCGGAAACCGGCAAGCTGGATCTGCCGCCGCAGATGGCAAACATCCCCGGCCTGAGTGCCGAAAGCCTGACTGCCATGTTCAACGCCGTGGGCAAACCCTACATTGAGGGTGCCTTTATGACAAAGCATGACGGCCTCTATTACCTGCAATACGCCTGCCCCGGCACCCAGTACAACACTTACGCCGATGGTGTATACACCTCCACTTCTCCGCTGGGTCCCTTTGTGCGGCAGGCATCCAACCCGTTTTCCGCAAAGCCCGGCGGATTCATCACCGGCGCAGGCCACGGCAGCACCATTGCCGACCGCTATGGCAACTGGTGGCACGCCTCTACCATGCGCATTTCCGTCAACTATGACTTTGAGCGCCGGGTGGGGCTGTTCCCTGCCGGGTTCGACAAGGACGGGGTTCTCTACTGCAACCAGAATTTTGCCGATTATCCGCACCGCATCCCGGCTGGCAAATTCGATGCCGCCAGCCAGCAGCCGGAATGGATGCTGCTGAGCTACAAAAAGCCGGTCACGGCTTCCAGCACTGCCGAGGGCAGCAGCCCGGCACTGGCAGTCAACGAGGACTGCCGCAGCTGGTGGAGCGCCGCTGGTACAGAGCCGGGCGAATGGCTCTGCGTGGACCTTGGCAAAGAGAGTGATATCCGCGCCATTCAGGTAAATATGGCAGATGAAAAGCTTGTGGTGGACTTCCCGGCCGACAGCTACGGCGATACCCGCAAGACCCGCCACATCGAGACCCGGCCGCAGATCTCCCATTACACGATAGAGACCAGTGTGAACGGAGCAGACTGGACGATTTGCGAAACGGTTGCCCGGGAGTGCTCCAACGGCTACTACGAATATGACGGCGGCATCCGTGCCCGGTATGTCCGGGTGACCGGCGGCGAACTGCCCTATGGGCAGGCACTGCGCATCAGCGGCCTGCGGGTGTTCGGCAACGGCGAAGGCGCAAAGCCCGCACAGGCAGAAGCCGCCGGGATTCGTGTGGATGCACTGGACGCAAAGATCAGCTGGCAGCACATCGAAAATGCGCAGGGCTGCAATGTCCGCTACGGCGTTGCGCCCGACAAGCTCTATCTGAGTTGGCTGGTGTATGACACAGACGAAGTGACCCTTTCCACCCTGACCGCCGGGCAGGAATACTACGTCTGCGTGGACAGCTTTAACGAAAACGGCATCACGCCGGGTAAGATTTTCAAACTGGAGGGGTAAGCCATGCCCATCAAAGCCGTGCAGCAATTTATGCTGGGCACTGTACTGAGCAACGAGCAGCAGGCCAAAGAGACCCTTGCTGCCATGAAAGCCGCCGGATATGACGGCATTGAACTGTGTGGATTTATGATCCACCCCATTGGCTTTGTGGTAAAGCTGCTGACCAAGGCCGCCGGAATGCCGGTGGGCAAGGGCGGCAACTTGGACTGGCACAAGCTGGTGCAGGAGGCAGGCCTTCAGGTGGTCAGCCTGCACACCGACCTTGGCTCTCTGGAGCGGGATGCTCACGCAGTGGCCGAGGAAGCCAAGAGCTTCGGCACACAGTATGTGGTCATCACCGGGATGTACCGGTTTGATTACGGCGATGAAGCCGTTATACACCAGCTTGCGCAGCGGCTGAACAAAGCCGGGGAAACCTTGGCAGCCGAGGGCATCCATCTGCTCTACCACAACCACAACTGCGAGCTGCGGCATGTGAACGCAGAAAAGCGGGCCTACGATATTTTAATCGAGGAAACGAATCCCGAATTTGTCAACTTTGAGTTTGACAGCTACTGGTTCACCGAGGGCGGTGCAAACGCCTTGGCATGGATGCAAAGGCTCGGCTCCCGCATGAAGCTGTGGCACATCAACGACCGGGGCACCCGCATCACCGGCAGCGCCATCACACCCATCCTGAAAACCGACAGCATGGAGCTGGGCACCGGCAATATGGACCTTGACAGCCTGATGGCACAGGCCCTTGCCATGGATGTGGATGCCGTCATTCTGGAAAGCCACCGCAACTGGGTGGACAACTCCCCCGTCAAGAGCTTCCAGCTCAGTGCAAAATACCTTGCACAAAAATTCTGATCTGCCATTTTCTCATTTTCTTCTTCATTACCCCCATAAAAGCAATGCCCCGCACCGGTTACTCCTTCCGGTACGGGGCGTTGTGTTTTGCGGGGAATCTTTTTGCGTTACAGGGTGTGGGTGCCCGGCTGCAAGGTCAGGCTTCTGCCATCCGGGAGGGTGACTTCTGCGGTTCTGTTGCAGGGCACGGTGATGGTGTAGGTCACGGCATCGCCTGCATACTGCCAGCCACTTTCAATGCGCCCCACCGGGGAATCGTACACCGCTTTTGCCCAACCCAGAGCCGGGTTCGGGGTGGGGGCGATGGTCAGGGTCTCCCCTGCCAGATGGATGCCGCACACGCCACCGAACAGCCACCCGCAGATGGCACCGTAGGAGTAATGGTTCAGGGATTCGCTGGGGTGGCCGTTTGCGTCAATGCCCGTCCATGTCTCCCAGACGGTGGTAGCGCCCTGCTTGACCTCATAGAGCCAGCTGGGAGCGGTGTCCTGTAACAGCAGCTTATAGGCGGTGTCGGCATAGCCGTACTTTGCCAGCACCTCGCAGAGGAAGGGTGTGGAAAGGAAGCCGGTGTTCAGGTGGTAGCCGTTTTCTGCCACCATCCGGTTCAGGGTATCCGCAGCGGCTTGGCTCTCCTCCTCGCCCAGCAGTGCAAAGGCAATGGCACGGACATATTCACACTGCCGGTCGGACGTGATTTTTCCGTTTTCCGTAAACGCGGCGCGGTAGGCAAGGCGGGCTTTTTCCGCTGTGTCACGGTACTGCGCTGCGTCCTCTGCCTTGCCCAGCGCCTGTGCAATTTCTGCCAGAAGCCGCCCGGAATAAGCCAGATACGCCGTACCCACGCTTTTGCGCGGGTTCATCATCGCCTGCATGGGGGTAATGCCCGGCTCACACCATTCGCCGTAGTCCAGACCGTTCAGAACCGTGTATTGGGCGTACTCGCCGGCCTGCTGCTCCTCGGTAGTCTGCTGGGCACGACCCAGCAGGAACGCATACCACTTCTGCATCATCTCGTAGTTGTCTGCCAGGATCTTGCGGTCTCCGGTGCGCTTATAAAGGGCGTAGGGCACCAGAATGGCAGCATCGCCCCAGCCCGCCGACATACAGAGCATGGGGGTCATGTAGCCGGGGCGGCTGGTGGGCGGCGCAATGTTCGCCATGCGTCCATCCGGGTACTGGTTCAGGCGGCATTCTGCCAGCCATTTTTCCACCACCGGGTAGCAATCCATCAGGGTCAGACCGGTTTCAATGAACACCCCCATGTCGCCCGTCCAGCCGGCACGCTCACGGGTAGGACAGTCGGTGGGGATATCACAGAAGTTGCCCTTCTGGCTCCACACACTGTTTTGCACCAGCTGACTCACATCCGCATTGCCGCACCCAAAGCTGCCGGTCACCGGCATCTCCGAATAGACGGCATGGGCGGTAAACTCTGCGCCGGCCAGGTCGATGTCCGTTTCTACTTTTGCGTACCGAAAGCCCATGATGGTAAAACTTGGCTTATAGTGGTTTTCGCCCTCATCGCAGATCAGTTCCAGCAGCTGTGCCGTGCCGCCCTCTTTGTGGCGGTTCCTGTCCTGAAAGTTCTCCTGTGTGAAGTTGCCGTTCTCGTCCAGCGTTTCGCCGCAGAACAGACGGATCTTCTGGCCTTCGTGGGCAGTCAGCTTCATTTCTACATAGCCTGCCATATTCTGCCCGAAATCCAGAACCGTTTCTCCATTGGGTGTGCGGAACAACCTGCCCGTGAAGGTTTCCTGTTCCCGGATGGGCACGGTGTTCATGCCAATGAGGGGGAGCGTGTTGGGCGCAGTCCTCACGCCGTGCCAGCCGGTCAGTTTTCCTTCCAGCCGGGCATCGTACACTTCGCCCTGCTGCATATCATTTTGGCGAATCGGGCCACACTGGGTGGCCTCCATGTCGTCATCCGAAACGCAGACCGCCTTGCCGTCCACTTCCAGCTGGAACAGGACAGCCACTTCTTTCCCGAACAGGTCACGGTCTCCATCCACGCCGGAGGTGCTGCGATACCAGCCGTCGCCCAATGCGATGAGCAGCTCATTTTCACCGTCACGGACAAGCGCAGTCACATCGTAGGTCTGTGCCCCAAGGTGCTTGTCTGCGGTAAAGCTGCCGGGGGCAAGCACCATGTCGCCGACACGCTTGCCGTTCAGCCATGCCGCATACAACCCCTTGGCGGTAATGTACAGCCGCTTGCACTGCCCCGCCGGGGCGGTGAACGTTTTGCGCAGATAACTTGCCGGGCGGTGGGGCTGATAAGGCTGCGCCTGCCCTTTGCCGGAGGCTTCCAGCGCCGCCTGCTTCTGCTCCCAGTTGGGCTTTGCAAAGGCGTTGATGGCATCGGTGCAGTCGATGTCCGGCTCTTCTGTCTCCGGGCAGACCCACACGCCCTGCCAGTCTGCCTGTGCAAACCCGGTCTCGAAGGAAGCGGTGCTCCATGCACCGGGCTGGTCATTTTCATCCCACAGCCGGATGCGCCACCGTCCCTGCGTCTTGGGCGGTACAGCGATGAGCGTTTCGGTGTGCATCACACTGCCCAAAGCCTTTCCGCTTGCCCACAGCGTTTCGGCTCCGGCGGTCACTTCGATTTCGTAGGCGGTCTGGCGCACGCCTTCGGCGCACTGCCACGATAAAAACAGCGTCCCGGCATCTATACCGAGAGGCTGGGTCAGATGATTCGTTTTCAGATTTGTTGCTTGCATCATCCGCATCTCCTTTTTCCGTTTGATTTCTGTTCTTATTATAAAGAGAATCCCACGGAATAAGGGTGCAAAATTTTGTGTTGTCGGTCAAAAAATCGTGTTATTTATGACAATTTAAAAAATTCATCTTGCTTCACGACTTTTCATCCTTACTGTCTGCGGTTCTCCTGT
>ENA-UEOZ01000860-UEOZ01000860.1-human-gut-metagenome-genome-assembly--contig:-NODE-860-length-15867-cov-90.427676_pt1 | contig 15867 bp, 12 predicted proteins | sample MGYA00242898_ERZ507912 | MGnify/ENA primary metagenome ERZ507912 (study PRJEB26167, sample SAMN06115410) | human gut metagenome | host: Homo sapiens | place: China:Chongqing | collected 2016-04-27... | reverse complement strand
AAAGTTAGTGCAAACCGAAAGTAAAGCGAAAGAAAAAGTGTACTTTTTCTTTCACTTTACTGAGGTGCAGCCTAACTTGGCGAAGCAAAGTTAGTGCAAGGTGAGTGAAATGCAAAATGAAAGTCCAAAAGACTTTCATTTTCATTTCCGAACCGCAGCCTAACTTGGCAAAGCAAAGCAAGCAACACATCTCATTCAATCCACCCACACTTTGTATACGGTGCACTTGCCCTTTACGTCCGTTACGCGCAATACGTACAGCCCAGTTTCTACACCACGGCATTCCAACAACTGCGCGTGTGCAGCACGCGATGTGGCCACCAATCGTCCATCAGTTGCAAACACCTGCAACTCACATAGGTCCGACGCGTCCGAACGCACCTGCACGTCATGCCCCACCACCCTCAAAGAATGAGAATGGCAAACAGTTTCACATTTTACGGCTGTCTTTGCAGCCACCAAGGCATAACGTCCCAAATCCGTTCCACACGTGTTCAGCGTCAATGTCATACCCTGATAAAGCGCGCACACATCACCCGTCAAACGATCAAGCAAAGCATAGTTCGTCAAATCAGTATGCCCCTTTGCAGCAAAGCGCAAAGTCAGCGTGTCATGCTGTGCCGCATATATGCCAAGGTCCAAAGCCCTGCCATCAAACACCGTCACATCACAAGCTTCCCCATTGTGCGACTGAGCGAACAGAGCCAGCTGCGGCTTGGCCCCGGCATCAAACAAGGTGGCCGAACCCTTCAAGCCCTTTGTTCCCGTCACAATCCACGCCGAAGCCTCAAGTCCCGTATGCTTGCTCGTCAGAGTCAAGCGCAAAGCATCTGCGGCCGCCTCCTCCGGCACCTCATCGGTCAGCATGTCACCGTTCAACACCAAGTCTATCGACTGTTGAGCCTCATCAGTCTCCACAAAGAAAGCCTCTCCCGGCCCAATGCGCATGGCATCACCCACCAATTGTCCATCAGCCAACACGGCGGTATTGTTAGTATTACCATCGTAAAGCTTCACACCTTTTATGACAGAAGCATTGCCCTTGAGCAAACGAGCCACATTGATATAACTCTGAAACGGATTACCCACCAAAAAGAATGTACCCGCTTTTTCGCCCGAAAGGTGCAATGTCAACGGCACGCTTCCCTTATACACATGGCGCTGCTGCGTATTTTCTCCACCACCCACATAGCCCTTATAAGTATAATTCTCCGGTGTGGTGTTTGCATCGTCTTCATACACAAAGCGCCCTGCCCGACTTCGGTCAAAGTCCGTTTCCTGCAATGCAAGCTGTGTGCGGTCATAGTTATTGTAATAATTATAGGCAGTATGCTCCTTCGGAAAACGGAAACGGAACACCTGCGTTGCGGGCAGTGCATCGTTATCCACCCACAACGAAAAGCCTTCACCGCAACCATACAAATGCTTCAGATGGTTAAAGTGGTTGGTCCACTCCGTCTGCGTCACAGCCACAGTCGTCTGCTCGCCTGTTCCATCACCCAACAGTTTTCCAGGGGCCGTCTTGTTCCACAAGCGTTGGTATATGATAGGATTAAAGCGGTTTTGCGGTGCACTTGTCTCATCAAGCGTTGTAAAGTAATCACCAGTCTGCACGCCTTTCATGCTGGCCGGCACAAACGCATCCCCCGTATAGGTGTCGTGCAACGTTGGTGCAAGCAAGTAATAGCGGTTGGGAGCAAGCGCCCACTCTACCCACGCCTTGGTATAGTTCAGACATTGTGGTGCGCCCACTGCCGCTTGCGGTTCAAAATGAATATTGTTGCAGCAAAACAAGTCAGCACGCATCACCTCAGACTCGGCCACACTGAGCACGGGGTAACGCACCGCCTGCGAGGGAATGACCACATCCGTACAACAATAGGGTGAGCCATTCGTCCAGTTATTCCACTCATTCCAGTCGGCCGTAGCGGCATTCTTGCGCCAAGTCGTCTGATTAGGGTGTACCGTATATGGCACACTGGTCAGCAAATTGCCACTGCCATCATATACCAGCAAATTATAGCGTCCGGACACCGACATCACATAAGTTCGCGAAAAGTCTCCAGTGGTGTTCGTCGTAAATGCGTCATTTATCCCTTGCTCCTTCATCACCACACGATAGTCCGTTTCCGAGGTACCTGTACCACTTACAGTAATGCTGCCGCCCTTACATACATCAGTAATAGCAATGTCCTTTATTGTAGTTTTGCACGATTCCGTGTCCTTACAATCAGGAATGCCATCGTTGTCAATATCCCCACGCAGGAATATGCCGTAAAACTTTTGAACGTCTAATGCCGACACCACCCCGGCTATGGTCAGCCTTATCTCGTCATACATTTCCTTGGGCTGCATAAGCAACAAATTCTTCTCGCCATAACCTATCACATTGGCCCCGAGCACCTTCCAATCGGTAAACTTATCACCCGTAGGCTTACCCTTATAATAGGTTTCGACCGTGAGCCAAGCACCCACCGAAGCCCCAAGAGCATAGGTCTTTTGGTCCACCACAATGCCCAACTGGTGACGGAAGTCAAGTGTGTGGCCCATATTCACCGCTATTACCGAGCCACCCCCCACATCAACAGTGTTCAATATGGTCATGGCCGTGTTAAGATTGCCATCAACCAGGCAACTCAGGTTATCGTCAACCCCCGCCACCTTTACAGCCCCTGCCATTTGGCAAGCATTGGCATTGATGCTGGTGCCAGTTGTATCGCTCAACACCACTGCCCCGCAACTCAACGCATTGGCACAAGGCGAGTTGCTATCCTCCATAAAGGCATAGTAAAGTTTCAACTTTGACAGTCCAAGATCGAGCACACCCGATTTCCACAACACAATCTGGTCAAACTGTATGGGCTTGGCGTCCTTGTCAATAGGTTCGACACGTATGCTGAAACGCACTTTCTGCGTTTTTGTGCTGGTGCCCACACCCGCCCCAATGGCATTGCTCTCGCTAATGACATGCCGGTACACCTCCTTGTTATCCTTGTAGCAGCGTATTTGGAAGAACTCCAACACCTTAGCATCAATCACCTCATTGTCACTCTCCACCACGAAGCCCACATTCACAGCCCCCTGTTGGTCGGCTGTGCCATCAAACATGAGTCCGTCTGTGCGCTGCACACCTGCAATAGCCAGATTATTGGCCACACCGAGGCCACCCACATAAGTGGCATAGTTGCCATAGTCCTTGTCGAGCAAGTTCTCAGCATGTTCAAGGTTAGATATCGACACCAACGAACCCGAGCCATCAGGTATCTGGTCGTTCATCAGGGTATAAGTGCCATACACAGCCTGGTCAAGGTTTACAAAGTCTGTGCCGCAATGCTCGGTCTTGTCCGGCCCAAAGTTGTCACCCACCACCAGTGTCACATCGTCGTGGCAGCCATCAGCTGCCGTGGCGCGGAAGGTGTATTCGCCTGACACATTCATTCCCGTCACATAGCCCGAGGCTGTCACCTTGGCATTAGCCCCTTCGGGCTGCAGCAACAGCGTCCAGCTTACCGACAAGGCCGGATTGCTGTGCAGTTGGAATGATGTTTGCGAGTCGCACACATTGGTGTTGGTAGTGGGACGTATGTCACAATGGTGTGCCACATCGGGGGCCTCCTTCACAAAGCCATAATACACACGCGTACCGCCCAAGTCCACTTTCAAACCGCCATAAAAGGCTATGCGCGCCCCCGAAAAGTCGCATTTGGCCAGTATTGATGCCGTGCCGTCACCCCCCGTGGCCACGCCCAAACCAAGTACGCCGGCCGAGAGGGTCTCGGTCTGCACATTCTTGCCTGCGCGGTTAAACAGTTCTATGTTAACGGCCGACCCGAGCGACAGGTCGAGCAACGCAACATTTTTATACTTAAAGCCCACCTCGCTGCCAGCCTTGAACACTTCCTGTCCGTTATCGTTCTCGCCTCCTGGGGCACATTCTATCTTTGCACCGCCCATGTAAGCCAATCCCACAAACGGAGTGAGCGACATATAGTTGTTCAGGTCATCGTCAACAAGTCTCTTCTTTTCCTCATCTGTTACCGGAAAAGGTATACCGAGCAGCACGGGGTTCTCTCCCGACACCGACTTGATGTAAGCCCCGGGGGCAGTCGTCCCCACCTTTTCGCCATAGGCTTTCACACCATTATCGGTGAGCAGTGTCTGTGTCACACGGCCCACAAAGGCATATTTAATTTTGAGTGCCATGCCCAAGTCAAGGTTCACACCGCCCGAGGGCTGCAAACACACCTCGTCAAATATTTCGCGCGCCTTGGCAGTAAGGCATATACATGTCTCGTCCGAACCGGGGATTTTGATAAGCGTCAAACTCACCCCACCAGCATTTTGGCCCTCCTGCACAGGAATGGTGCTACCCAGCACGCCATCGCGATAGAACACCAGGCTCATAGCCTTTACCACATCAAGGGTAAGCACACTGGCCCCCGATGAGGCCACCACACAAAAACCAGCTTCAGTGCCCTCGCCATAATAGTTGTTCTTATCGCGCACACTCACTATGGGGTTGACCGTCACGCCCGCTTTAAGCACCGAGGGGAAAGTGGCATAGTCCGACAAGTCCTCGTTGGTTATATTGCCCAAGCTGTCGGCCCACTCGCCCACCCCTACGGCACTTACCAGTTTGTTCACCGTGCAACCACTGCCCACCAGTGCCCGGCGGTTTTCCAGATACTTCCAGTTCGACACTGTTGGCTGATTTTCATTGGCATCGCGGTCGTACCACACGGTGCGTCTGCTGTCAAGCAGTCCGTCGGCCGTAGGCGTATCGCTGGCACTTTGCGCCAGCACCGCGGTAGCAAACTGCAACAAGCAGCAAGTTAATAGCACACTTATGCGTTGTATCATAGTTCTTTATATGCTTTTAGTCTCACAACTTGCTCTTTCCCGTAATAGTCGAGAGCTTCCCCTTAAATCTGTAAAGTTGATTGCGACGTAAATAATAGGTGTTATCGCTCACGTCGGGAGCGATAATGCCCGTTCCCTGTTCGGCAGACGACACATTGGCGGTTGTAATGGGATAGTCGAGCGGTTGTCGTAGTATTAGGTCCTTACAGAACACGCGCAGTGCCAAGCGGGTTGCCGTGGGCAACACCCAAGCCCCAAGAGTTATGGTGCTGCCTTCGGCTATCACATCGTTGCCCTCAGCCATAGCTATCACGGTATAGGAGTCATTGCCAAGCTTTTGAGTTATCGGGTTGAAAGCCTGCGCAAAGGCATCGTAGCTATTGAGTTTGACCGCGGTGTTGGTATGGTTGGCCATCAAAGCCACCCAATGCACATCGCCCTTGCTCTGCTTGTCTATGCTGAGTGTCATTTCCACACGTGCCATGCCGCGGTACAACACCCCCGTCAATGGTGAGTTCGAAATTATCTCGCCATTGCTCTGCTGCTCTCTGAAGTGCACCACACGGTTGCCCATAGCCGTATGACACTCGCCATAGAACAACTGCGGCGCATAACTCAGGTAACCACTCAAGCACTTATCATTCTTTAGACCAAAAGAACCATACAAAAACTCCTTCCAGCCAGTCACATTGGCCTTGACTATGTCGGCTTGCGCCTCAGCCAGAGTGGTACCGTTTTGCAAATTAAGCATAAACAAGTTTTGCTCACCCGTGGCAGCGGGTATCAAGTTATGCGATGGTGGGAGAGCAATGCTCGAACTGTAGGCCACAGCAATGACACGGTACTGATAGCCGCGCATCTTTTTGAGTTTGCCCGTAGCCGTCAAGCGGTGGTCCGAAGCGTAGGCACGGCTACACATCACCTTTTGGTCATTGGTAGGGTCATAAACGAACTCACTGTCGCTAATGGTTGCAGCCTCGTCAACGGCCTCGCTGCTTGCTTCGTCGTCACCTGCCACCTTGCGTCTGAAGGCAACGATACGCACATGGTCGGTTTGCACTGTAGCGGCCTCGCCGTCCACCTTCGGATCGTAAGGGTCGGTAGCCGCCCCCGGTGGTGCCGAGCGGGTGGTGTTTGCGGGTAAAGCATAAGTGCCGCCAAAGGTGATACTTACAGGCACAACAACGCTTTCACTGTCCACCTCACCTACTGTCGGTTGAGGCGGCACCGTGGCGATGTCATCACTGCAGGCTGCAAGCACAGCTACCAATGCCCCGCATAACAGCCGGGCGCATCGATACTTCTTTTTACTGAATATCAAAGTCATGATCTTTCTCAAAATTCGGCTCTACCTGTATGGTTATGTCAGCGGTTGCCTCACCCAAGCTGAGCGGCTCATTTTGTTGCAAATTGAGTGTACCGATGGTATAGAAGCAATTTGCCCGGAGCGGAAAGTTGTAGCTGCGAGTCTTGCCATCGTCCACCGCCACACGGTAGGTTTTATACAGCACACCGCCCTTGTAAAGTTTCAAATTAAGCGTGCCTGTACCTTGGTCGGCCGAGGCCTCTACCGGCAACACATAAGCGCCATCAAGCACTGTTCCGACACGTTTTTTCAACGTGGTGCCCGTCACGGCCACTCCCGCCAGCGTGCCTTCATTCACCGGCAGGTCAAGCAGTGTGGTGCTGCCATCGGCTGTGGCTGTGCCATGGTCCATGTAGGCACCATCTGCGGCATCGGGCTTTGCCACAAGGGGCACTTCGCTATGTTGGTCTTTATACAGCACCAGCTTAATGTCGGTCACCCCCTCGGGTATGTCGTTAAGATAAGCCTGCACCCCGGCCACACGCCGGTACAGGTCGATGGTCACCAGGTTGTTGCCACGTTGGGGCACGCATTCAGCCGTGCCGGCAAAGAGTTCAGCATGGTTCATATCGTGCGCAGTCTTGCCAGTGGCCAAACGGGCCACGGCTTGTCCGAGCGTGGTGCCATTGGTTATGGCTGCTGGCAGATTGTAAGTAGGGCCTGCACCCTCACCGGTGGCGCCGGGCTTATTGTCAAGGCCAACAGCCAGCAGGGTGTATGTAGTACTTCCGTCGTAAACGAAAATGTTAGGGTCTATTTTGTAAAATTGCGACGCCGTCTGGCCAGTTGATTGTTGCCAGTCTACATCGAGGCTTTTAATGCACTCGGCATCGCTGCCTGTGCCTTTGAATATGTACAGTTGCACATACTCCACATGCTGCACATTGTCTGAGCTTTGCAGCGTAGTGCGTTGCACACGAGCCGATGTTTGCAAACATACGCTCACATGGTCTTGCGTGGCACCCTCATCTGCCAACACGGTGTCGGCTGTGCACGAAGGCAGCAACCCACACAATAATGCCACCACGATTGAGGCACATATTTTGATAGAATAATTCATTGCGCATAATACATTGATGTATGGTAAAACGCCCAAGCGCATATTTATGGCATCTACGACAATGCTTTTACCATACAAAAATTATTCTGAAGAAAAAAGGTTCAAGAACCTGCACACACAGCACAACGCCCTTGAACCTTTTGTATGTAATTTTAGGGTTTAAGCCAATAAGACTATTCGTCAATGCTCATGTGATGCAGAGCTTCCCAGTTGTCGTTCACGCGGATTACAACGTTCTGTATCTTGCTCAAGTTAGTAGGCTTATCGATATCAGGAACGGGTTTATCGGGGTTGGTGGGATCGGTACCCTGCTTGTGAATACCTATTGAGTAGATGTGGTTGCGGAACAAGCTGAACACATCGGCAGTCTCGGCAAAGCCCATGGCTGTGCCTGCGCCAAACAAATCGGCTGATGCCGTCTCGCCCTTCTTACCTACCTGTGCATTCGATGCGTCCAACTTCACAGGCCAAGCATAGAGCACATTGCCTGTTGCATCAAGCAATTGCAGTTCAAGGGTTGACTTGTCCTGCGTTGCACTGAATGGTACGATAAAATTACTGGCAAACACTGAGCCTTTCAAGTAGCTGCCGGTGTAGTGCTGTGTCCAGTTGGTGTCTTTATTGTCGTACACACCATCATTGTTCTTATCGCCACCGGGGAACCAGTCGGCTATTTTGGCACTGAACAATACATTTGCTTCATCGCCATTAAGGAAATTGGCTGTTTTGCCGGCAGGCACCGAACCATTAACCATATACATCACATTGGCATCAGTCGTCGTAAATGAGCTGTTGAATGAGCCAAATGTGAGCACCGTGTTCTTGCTGCGCGATACCATGCGTATGCTGGCCACCTCGGTTTCACCTATCTTGGCAGGGATTGAAGTAAAGTAGCCATAAGCGCCGGCCACCTGACGGTGCAGAGTCACATCTACGTTCTGTATTTGGTTGCTGTCATCAGGTTTAGGGGCTGTCACGGTAAACTTTTGCTCGCCGGCAAACACCTCCTTGGCTTCGGCACCTGCCGATGTGGTGGCTGTTATATTCTTGGCTACAACATCGCCTTTGTTTGGCAAAGACAAATCGTAGTTGCCATCATTGTAGCCCACTGCCGTCACAACATAATCGCCAGCGCCCAACTTGTCGGCCTTGGGTATGGTAAAAGTGAGTTTCTTGCCATGGCCATTGGTATCATAGTCAGTGGCTGTGCCGTTCCAGTTTTCGAGAGTTTTGATGTATACCACCTTGTTCTTGTCCGTACCTTCGTCCTGCGAACGTACTACGAGTGTTACCTTCTCAATGCTTTGGCCGGCAGCTTCGCTCTCGAGCGCGCGGTCGGCTGCGGCACGTGTGGCACGGTCGCCACTGCTTGCCAATGTAATGGTAAATTGCTGTTCAGCTCCATTGTTGTCTGCCACGACGCCTTCGTCGTTGCTGCAAGCTGCAAGCGACATGAGGCCTGCAAGCATTGCACCTGAAATGAAATACTTTTTCATCGTTTTATTGTTTTAGTTAAGCTGGTGTTTTTGAGCACCAGTTTATGCGTTATCCTTATGCTTTGGCGGAATTAGCAAACAATCTGACAAGTTTACGTGGTGACTGGATCGTTTGCCAGGTTTTTTTGAACGTTTTTGTCAGTCTGACCTTACCATAATAAAAAGAGTATGTGGCATGCCATGCTTGCTTGCCAACTTGTCGGCCCGGCATTTCCGCCTGCGTGTTATTCTATCGAGTTATTCTATGTCCAAAGTGTGTGCTGCCTCCCATTCGTCGTTGATGCGCACATATATGTCGTACCCTTTCTTTTCGGTATCATACACATAGCGCAGACCTGTTATGGTGTTGCGGTAAAGGGTGGTCACCACATCAGTGGGGGCGAGTTGCGGCACGAGGCGGCCATTCTCGTCGTATATGCCAATGCTCACACGGGTGGCATTGCGTGCCACCGAAGGAGGCAAAATGGTGTGTGTGTCAACCTCAGTGCCGGCAAACCGCGAACTGTTACGCATCACACACTCTCCTTTGTAGCAAAACTTGTCGTCCACTCCGGCAAACAGCCCCGTTTCTGTTATTGACAAGGCAGCAGCATGATACTGCAGCGGCAGGTTCTCTACCTCAATGTGAAGTTTGCTCTTGACGCGTTTCAGCAGCAAGGTGTGGTCATAATGCCAAGCATCGTACTGCACGGTGTCGCACACGAGGTAGGGGTCGCCAGCCTCATCGAGCGGCAAAATCGCGGGCAATTCAGTCTCATTTTCAAGTCCGCCCCACACAGTCACGGCATATTTGCCAAAAGGCAAGTCGGCCGGCAGGTTGATGGTGGCTTGGCATGCGGTGTCTGAAGCTGGAAAAACGTGCTGCTCGGCCACCACACGCCCCGTTTGCACATCAACTATGTGCCATGCCACCGATTTGACATAGGTGGACAAGGGGGCTTGTTCGGGCTTTATCGGTTCGTCGGTAAAGCTGCCCGCATTGCTGTAATTGTAGTCGGCCACACCCACATGCAAGGACAAGGGCGGACAAGGTGGCAATTCGTCACGAATGCAGCTAACCAACAGCACCGGCAGCCACATGAGTACGAACATTTGTTTGATTACTTTTGTCATTGTATAGACTGTATTTACCCGTTGTCGGGAGTCTTGCTTGTCCCGTTTATCTTGTCTGCTTTATTAACTAATTCGGTCTACACACCGTTTTTTAGGCACAACTACTTATTCCATGCTGTCGATAGCCTGGCGGGCTTGTCTCAGGCATGAGTCCTCACCTGCACCAAGCACCTGACGGGCTTCGGCATAACGGCCTTGTGCTGCCATGGCATAGGCCAGGGTGCAACGCAACGTGTCGGTACGGCGGTCGGGGGCAATGGCCGAGGCTGTCTGTACGGCCTCGGCAGCATGGCCGGCACGCAGCAGGAGCACAGCCAAGTTGTTGGCAGCCACTACCGACTGGGGGTAATGGCGCAAGGTTGTGCGGTACACCTCCATGCGCGCCGTGTCGGTGGACTGGAGGTCGGCCACGTGCAGCAACTCGTCTTCGTTAAAAGCATCGGGACGCGTAGCGTAGAGGCGTAGCATTTCGGCGTCGGTCGTAAAATTGCGCAAAGTGTAAACATAGGTGTAGGTTACACGGCGGTCCTTTGCCAAATAGTGGTCGCGTATGTCGGGCCAGCAGGTCAAGCGGCGTATGTACCGCTCCTGCACATCGTCATTGCCACCCGGATGTTGCTTTAATATGTTGCTGACGAGCACTGAGTCCTTACAACCTGCAGCGGTCATGGCTGCCAACACGGGTTGCCAGCCTTCGGGGCGGGCACTCACCTTAATTTGCGCGGCATAACGCGGCGGCAAATGCAACTGCTCAAGCAACCAACGGCGGGCCGAGGCGGCACGATTGGTGGCTAACATCAAATTGTGACGGTAGCTGCCCTCGGCCGAAGCCGCACCGCTTATGGTCAGGCTGGTGAGTGTGGCAAGTGAGTCGGTGAGCACCGGGCGCAGACGCTTTGTCATGGAATCGAGTTCGGCGCGGTTGCGCCCCATGTCGGCACGTATGTCCCACTTGTCTACTACAAAGAGCAAGCGCGCCTCGCCCTGGCCCGTCACCACCTTGGGACGTACCACAAAGGTGTGTGGTGCGAACTGTGCCAGTTGCTGCGGCAAGTCGGCCACTGCATTGACTGCACGCCCCATAGCCAATGTGTCGATGGCTGTGCAGCGGCCACAACCATCGGTGGTGAGCATTGCACGCAAGCGGACCTGACGCAGGGGAAGGGGCATGTGCAATGTGTCGGCATAGGGCAGAAGGGCCACATGCTGCTTGTCATAATGCAAGGCCATGGGGCTGTAAGGGTCAGCGTAACCCTCGAGCACCTGCCGGCGATGCAACTTGCGACTGAACTGACGGCGGTCGGCTACCAGGGGGGTGAGTTCGGCCACCACACTGTCGGCACCAATCACCATCTGCGGCACGACTATCAAACGCTGGCGACGCGTCAGTGCCTTACGCGGCACGACAAAGGTGGTGTGCACCACGGCGCGACCGGCTGCATTGGTGTGCCACAGCGGCAACATGTCTGCTTCAAGATGCACACGATTTTGCTCGAAATTATGGTGTGCGCACCCTGCCGTCAGCGATAAAGCCAACAGTAACGACAATGTATGTAAAATACGCATGATTAAAAAAACGATATTTTGCTGCTGCCTGCCACAGCGTACGAATGGACAGGTAACACCCATGTGTTGAACTACTTGCACGAGGCTTGAAAGAGCCTTTTGTGCTTAAAACACGTAAGCCACACTCAAGTTGGCCACGGTTGGTCCCCAATAGTTGTGGCGACGCGACATACTGCACTTTTCGCAGTAGATGCGTTCACCCTCCTTGTACCACAGACGGGCATAGCCTATGCCTATCTCGGCCTCAACATTCCAGTGTGGAGAAAGTAGCCAAGCATAGCCATAACTGATGCCACCTCCGGCCAAGTAGCCGTCGTAGAGTTTTTGTTTGAAACCGCCGTAATACTGAGCTGCGTGGGCGTGCACACCCACAAAATGGCCCTCGAAACGCTGGCAGAACCAGTAGCGCAAGGCGGGCTGTGCAGCCCATAGGTGCATTTTGCGCCCACGGCTGAAGTTCCACGGATTGTAGGCTGCCGCAACGTTTAACGTGGTTCGTGGCGAAAGCCCTAACTCTACACCGACATTGGGAGTGGTTGCGCCCCAACAGAGTGCGTTTGTCTTGAGTCCTGCCCTCTGCGCTCGGCATGGCAGGATTTGAAGTAAAATGAACAGGCTTAATAGAGCTAACAAGCGCTTATTGGCAATAATGAGCATGAACAATCCCTTCAAGGAATATGCTGTTTCATTTGTCATCAATGAAGATCATTTCGTAGCGAACGACAATGCAAGCAAATGCAATGGCGGTCAAAACACGTTGACCATTTTGTAAGAAATGCTTTCGCTGCCGCTATAAAGAAAAAGAACTGAGCCTAAAAATTCGTCCGCTTAACAAACCAATAAGTTGTGCCTTAATCAATACGCCGCAAAGGTACAACAATAAACGAAAAATACCCCCCCGCCAACTTAATTTTTGCTAAAATACACTGAAATGCTATGAATTTCGTCTTTTGTACTGCACAAACAAGGGTTTAGTAGGTGTTCAATATTATTTTACACTAAAAGTGCATCAGCCCATCAATCAGCAAAAGCAAGCCTTGGTGCCGCACAGGAAGGATACTAAGCTTGCTTGTAAAATGGACGATGCACAAGAAAAGCCACTTTTTTGTGCATATAAAAACGACTATGCACAAGAAAACACGATTTCTTGTGCATAGTCTGGATGGTATGCTTGTGATAAGCCTATTTGTTGTAGATATCAGCACATTCACGGCCGCAGCGAGCAAACTAATTCATCACCACCAGCATGCCGCTGCCCTGCGAACTGTAAAGCGCCGTGCGGTAACGCAGCAAACGGTTGCCATCGCTGCTCAAACCGCTGTTAGAGAGGTCGAAGGTGTGCTTGCACTTTGTACAGGTGAGCTGTTCGGGCGCACTCAAGGTGAGTTTGCGCGTGATAAGGTGCTGACTGTAACACACGGGACAAACCAGGTCGTAGGCCATTACGGGGTACTGCATGTTCATGTCGGGCAGCGACGACTTGCCCACCACAAAACCCGCCACGCACTGTGGCTGACCATAGTTCTTGATTTCGGACGTGTAAGGATATGAACCCGACTGCGTGAATGTTTTGAAAATGAAACCACTCGTGCCCAACTCTATGCAGCACCATTGGCCATTGTTGTTCAACGCAGTGAACAGGGGTGCCACGTCGTTGGCATACGGAAACTTTAAGAAGGCGCGCTCATGGGCATAGGCATCGTCGGCCTCGTTGCTGCACGACGTGCAAACAAGCAGTACCGACAGAAGGGACATCAATATTTTACGCATGGCTTTAATTATAAATATGTACGTATGGAACTTGAACGGCGACACGAGCGTGCACGCAACACGTACTACACTGCATGAATGGCCACTACAATTATTTTTTGTGCAATTTGTCTGCACTCTGCACTTTTGCGTGTAACGCTTTGATAATCAACGCAGCAAAGCGTGTACACAGCCTCTGTTTTTATCTACACTACCATCTACACTACAGCAAGCAGCGGTGCGTTTGCGAGGGCAACGGGAGGGCGGGAAAACAGCAACGGGAGGGCGAAAAAACAGTCGGAGCGACGTATTTTCCTACCTCCCGTTACAGCAAATCTGCCATACTTGCACACAAGCTGCACAATCCCGTGCACTTGTGGCGAACCTTGCTTGCACACGGCTTGCAGTGCAGGCATAGTGCAGGCAAAGTGCAGATATGTCTACACTGCGTAAATGCTTGATTACAAACGACTTAGAGCCAATTAGTGCAGAGTGCAGACATTTTTCAAAATAATACATTTAAGCAGTGTATGCACGCATCTGCACATCTGCAAACACGGCGTCACTCCTTAATTCGTATCACCAAATTAGAGATGATAGCCGCCAGGCCGCCCGTGGTAATGCCCGATGAGAAAATGCTCTGCACCGTGCTGGGCAACTGGCTGAGAATTTCGGGCACAAGCTCAACACTCAAACCCAGCGAAAAGCTGATGGCCATGACCAAGGTAGCCTTGCGGTTGATTGTTTGCGAGGCAATGATGCGTATGCCGGCCGCAGCCACTGTGCCAAACATGAGCAAGGTGGCGCCACCCAACACGGGCGAAGGCATGAGCGAGAACACGATGCCCACAGCGGGGAACACGCCCAGCAGCACTAACATGCCGGCTATGAAGTAGCCTACATAGCGACTGGCCACACCCGTGAGCTGTATCATGCCATTGTTCTGGGCAAAGATGCTGTTGGGGAATGAGCAGAAGGCCAAACCTGCCAACATAGAGTTGAAGCCATCGGCCAAGATGCCGCCCTGGGCACGGCGCATGAAGGTTTCGCCCTCGACTGGTTCGCCCGATATGAGTGAATTGGCCGTGATGTCGCCATAAGCCTCGATGGAGGTGATGAGATATACCAAGCCCAAACCTATGATGGACGAGATGTCGAAACTAAAACCATACTTGAAGGGGTTGGGGTAGTTGAAGCCGCCATAGCTCTGCACTGATCCAAAGTCGACCATGCCGAGACTCCACGACACGGCATAACCCACAACGAGACCGATGACGATGGAACCCATGCGCAAGTAGCGGTTGCTGCTGCGATTGAAAAAGACAATGAGCACAAGCACAAGGGCTGCAATGCCTACATTTTCAACTGAACCAAAGGTGCCGGCAGTCTTGGCAGCCTCGCCACCACCACAGGCGCTGATGCCCACCTTGATGAGCGACATGCCTATGAGTGTGACCACTATGCCGCTGACCAAGGGGGTGATGACGCGGCGGGCATACTTGAGTATGCGGCTCACAAACATCTCGACCACCGAACCGGCCACTGTGGCACCAAACACGGCGGGAAGTCCGCCAGCCAAGCCTGCGGCTATGATGGGGCCGATGAATGAAAAGCTGGTGCCTTGTATGCAAAGCAGACCGCAACCTACGGGGCCTATGCGGCGGCACTGAATGAAGGTGGCCACACCCGACACCATGAGCGACATGGACACGAGGAAACTGGTGGTGTCGGTGTCGAGCTTGAGCGCGCTGGCTATAATGAGCGGCGGGGTGATAATGGCCACAAATATGGCCAACAGGTGCTGGGCGGCGGCAAAGAGTGTCTCGCGCAAGGGCGGACGGTCGTTGAGTCCGTATATCAAACCGCTCTTGGCCACTTCGGTCTGCTGGGTTGTTGTGTTATCTGTCGTAGCCATCGTCCTTTATTTTAATTTCGCAGTTGTCAAGACTTTCAATAATGGCGAGCGACTCTACATGAATGCCCATTTGGCGCAGTTCGTCGCCGCCGTGCTGAAAGGCTTTTTCTATCAAGAAGCCCATGCCCACGAGTTCGGCACCGGCCTGATCTACCAATTCGAGTATGCCCTTGGCGGCATTGCCATTGGCCAGGAAGTCGTCGATAAAGAGTACTTTGTCGCCCTTGCACAGGTAGTCGCTGCTTACGCACACATCGTAAGAGCGCTGCTTGGTAAACGAGAATACCTTGGTGGCAAGCATATGCTCCATGGTGCTGGGAGTCTTTTTCTTGGCAAACACTACGGGCAGCTCGAGCAGATAGCCTACCATGATGGCGGGGGCTATACCGCTGGCCTCGACGGTGATAATTTTGTTGATGTCGGTGCTGGCAAAACGGCGTACAAACTCTACAGCCATTGATTTCATCAAGATGGGGTCCATCTGATGGTTGATAAAGTTATCGACTTTCAAAATGCCTCCTTCAAAGCATTTGCCGTCGCGCAGAATACGTTCTTTAAGGGCTTTCATGACTTACTTATTGATGTTTCGGATTTAACGAGGGCGGGCTGAAAGCCCAATGGAGCACATAGCCCAGGGCAAGCGAAGCGACACCCTGGGGTTCCCACATAGTAGAGTCTCCGCGCCCTGTAAGGGCAAAAGCTTTAACCCTTTATGTTGTTATTCTTACTTGATAGCTGATTT
>ENA-UEOZ01000842-UEOZ01000842.1-human-gut-metagenome-genome-assembly--contig:-NODE-842-length-16413-cov-4.789055_pt1 | contig 16413 bp, 8 predicted proteins | sample MGYA00242898_ERZ507912 | MGnify/ENA primary metagenome ERZ507912 (study PRJEB26167, sample SAMN06115410) | human gut metagenome | host: Homo sapiens | place: China:Chongqing | collected 2016-04-27... | reverse complement strand
ACGTCACGGGAGTCACATCCGCAGCTCCGGCCATCAAACGTGTGAACGGCAAAGCCACATAGTGAGATTGAGGCAATACACGCCCGTATCGTAAAATATGCCACTCGTTTCCTCGAACGGCTTCCCGCGTAACATCGTTCGGATAAGTACGGGAAAGCCCTGTAGGTTTTACGCTTCCATGAAAATTCAACAACAGTCCCAATTCCGCACAATCCTGCATGGCTCCCATATACCATTGCATGATTTCTGCCGTGGCCGCCGGAATGAAGTCAATTTTAATGCCTGAAGCTCCCACTGCTTTTATTTTCTCCAAATAAGCCCTGCGCGGACCCGCCGTACGCATTTCATTAGAGTTGACCCAAACAATGGATTTTACTCCCACACTACGCCCGTATGCTATGACTTCCTCCAACAGTTCCCATTGGTCTTTCCCGTCTTTACGCCAATTTCGCCAACCGTCATCTATCAGATAATATTCCCATGTAAGTTTGGCGGCGGCATCGAACCATTCCTTTTGTTCCTCATATCTCGGTGCTCCCACACTCCACCATTGCCACAGACATCTTCCGGGTTGCACCCATGAGAAATCACGCCCTTCTTCCGGAGAAGGGCACAAGTTCGTCAACATATCCGAGTTGACCAAAGCTGTCAAATCCCCGGCTATTATCACACACCTCCAAGGAGAAACATCCTTTCCCTTATACCTTCCGGCCAGAATCTTTTCCGACTCATCGGGCAAGCGCCGGATATCCCATCCTTTTTCCGAAGCGGGGAAACCAGCCTGAAACGTATTCCCCGAACGGGTAAAGGCCATGTCTGGAAAAGATTCGCAATCAGCCTCGGTAAGTGTCACGTAACAGTTGCCCAGATCGACTGTAAGCGGACCTCCCACATATCCTTTATCCGGCATGGCCTCCAACGCCGTGACATGCACATATCCTTCATAACCTGGCTCATATTCAGCCCACGCCACCTTCTTTACCCTCTGTGGCAGGGCCCAAGCTGTCCTTTCATTTCCTATATGTTTCGCGCCTTCTGGCAAAATGTAACGTATGGCAACTCCGTCATTATACACTCGCACCACCAAGCCGAAACGCACTCCGGAAGCCTGCATCGGCAATACCGCCTCTACCCCTCTCCCCGATGCTTCGGCATGATTCCCGAATATAGGATATTTTTCTTGTATTTTTTCTATTTCCGGCTCAGCCACCAACGACGCACCTTTTCCCAAGTCATTCCCGTCTACGGTTATTCCCAACGGAGATTTCTGCAAAACATCCACCTTCCCCCGCTTGACGGAATAAAGGAGCCGGCCTCCGTCCTCTTCCACACAAACTTCTATGTTTTTATCGGGACTGCCCAACCGTAACAAGTCCCCACGGCTTCCGGCCGCATGCACCGACATCGAAAACAACGACCACAGAAGCCCAGCACTTATAAACAAGTGATTTTTCATATCTGTCTTCTCTTAAAACAAAAACACAAGTCCACACCTATTACTTCACTACAGCTACAAATCCGCCCCGCGGCAGACATGTTACTTGCACAACTTTTCCGTTCTCCGGCAAAGACACACTCTCTTCCGTCACGAAACTCTTGCCGTCGCTCCCGTCTTTGAACCATGTCACCTTACGGCCTTTCTCCAAGCCCAAGTTTTCCAACGGCACGCCAATCACACGGGGTTCATCCGTTCCGTTAATCCCCGCTATGTACCATACATCCCCCTTACGGCGTGCCATGACGACTTCCGTCCCGGGATAACCGGCCAAAAGCTTCGTATCATCCCACGCCGTAGGCAACGCCGACAAGAATTGTTTTACCTGCTCCGGCAAACCGTAATATACCGACGGCCTGTCGGGCATGTGCTGCAAAGCCGATTCGAAAATCACAGGCAATGCCAACTCATGGGCATACGTTGTGATATGCGGATGCTGGGAATCGGAGAAAGTTCCGGGAGTATAATCCATCGGCCCCACTACATTCCTCGTAAAAGGCAAGGTTGCATTATGTGCCGCAGCCTGATTGGTCAGCACGCCGTTATTGTTATACCACTCTGCCCCGTAAACGGCTTCCACTGACATCAAATTAGGATAAGTCCGCTGCCATCCCCTCGGAATAGTCGCACCATGGAAATTCACCATCAAATTATACTTAGCCGCATCCTCCAACAAGTCGATGTAATAATCCATAGAAGAAATGCTGTCTCCTAAAAAGAAGTCCACTTTTATACCGAAAACGCCTAACTTGTTCAACCATTCGAATTCTTTCGCACGGTCTTCCGGCTTATTCAGACGATACAAAGGAGTTGGGCCTAACCAGTTTGTGCTTGAGTTGTACCACAACAAAGGTTTCACGCCACGCTCGTGTGCATACTTCACGGCATCTTCCAAGTTTCCGCCGTTGCCCATCTGATCCCATTCCCAATCTATCAGACTGTAAGGCCACTTCATTTCGGCCGCCAAATCAAAATATTCTTTCAGAAGCTGATAATCTCTCGTTCCGTGATTGTACGCCCAATATATCCACGAAGCCGAACCGGGTTTGATCCACGATGTATCTTCCACCGTCGAAGGGTCGGAGACATCGGTCACCAACGTAGATTCCACGACGCCCGACAACGTCCCTATGATAAGCACCCTCCAAGGCGACTCCCAAGTCTCTCCCATGGGCTGCTGCTTGTCGAACAGACGCACACGGTAAAGGTCGGCACTGTCGGCATTACACAAGAAAGAGCCTCCATGTCCCCGCCGGATATTCGCCTCCGTCATCAACATAAATACGGAATCCCGTAATTCCACAAGTCCGGGATAGCCCCAAAGATTCGCATCCGGCTGCCCTTCCAACCTGCCATTAGTGGACAAAGGATAAAAACCTTCATATCCCAACGTATACTGCTGCATCCAACGTTTCACCCCCTGGGGAACATCGTATGCCGTATGTTCATCCACGACTAACTCTTCCGGCGCAACAGACTTCACCCCGTATTTAAAGGCCACACCGTCATCATACGCCCTGATGGTCACGTCCAATATGTTGCCGTCCTCATTCTCAAAAGAATAAACCCTTTCAGTACCGTGGTTCACGCAATGACTGCGTTTTCCGGTAAGCATCCGGTAATCATCCGTTATCGGTTTCACCTCCGACACGCTTTTAAATTTCAAGTTGCCGGCATATTTCTGCCGGTTCGTTTCCATTCCCAGACGGACCAATGGCAACGCACGCTCCCCGTTATAATACACCGCGAAAGACACATCGCCATACTCACCCTTGTCAAGTTCTGTCATGCCCACAACCAAATGCCTGTCCGGAGAAACCACTTCCTGTTCTTCTACTCCACTACAGGAAGGAAGCCCCACGGCCAGTCCTAAGCACCACACCCATTTCAAAACTCCTGTCTTCATTCTTTTTCTTTTTTAATTATTTCACATTAAAATACATACTATATTCAGATCACAGTCGCGCAGCCCCTCAATAATTCCGTATCGTAGCATATACCCCATAGGATTCCTTGTCCACATCAAACAAGGGGCGAAGCCGAAACTCGCGTTCTCCGTTCTTCAGGACAAAACGTCCGGACTCACTATCCGCAAACGACAATCCTGCAAGTATCTCATCTTTGTTGCCTTTCAATATCACCTCGTCACGGGTCTCGAAAGCCAACAGCATCGGGCCATAAAACACAGCCAACATATTTTCCTTATCCGGCATGGACTGCAAACGGAATGCGTAACGAAACTCTATCCGTACCCTGTCACCATCTGCCCAACGCCTTGAAAGCTTCAGGAAGGAAGACGGACGTACCGACATTTCCTGCTTCTCGCCGTTCACATATACCACTGCACCATCCGTCCAGGCGGGTATGAACAAATTCAACACGAAATCCACCGGACGGCGCACCGACACGGTGAAATCCACTATCGGTTCCACCGGAAATCCCCCGGCTTGTTCCAAACCGACCTTTTTATCAGCCCAATGCACTTTGGAAGGCACGTATAAATTCACATACACGGCCGAGTCGTCATGATAATAAATGCCGTTGTTCAATTTGGCAAACGCTTCGGCACAAGACCCGCTGCAACACTTGAAGTCGTTGTCCGCCATGTACGCCTTATGACGAGGTGACCCCAACGGCAAATGGTAAACATAAGCTCCCGTGGAACGGCTCTGCACGGGAAGCACCGCATTATAGAACATGTTCATGTAAACATCCGCATAACATGGATTACCCGTCCACGAAAAAAGACTGGCATTCAACCGCTGCGTGTTATGGGTCACGCAACTCTCCGCAATGCCTTTGGTCAAAGTATTGCACAGATGGCAAGGTTCGCCCCAATGCTCTGCCGTCAACGAAGTCTCGGTCGTGACGTTCGGGCGCGGACCGCTGCTTGTGCCGTTGACATACGCATGGGAATGCATGAGCATATTCCAAAAGTTCGCAACGGACTTCCTGTAACATTCCTCCCCCGTGGACTCATACCGCCGGGCAAAACCGTTCACCAAAACAATGTGCGTATTGGCATGCAATCCGGAAAGAATGTCCTCGTTCCGCACCAAGGGTTCCAAAAACCATGAGGGGTCAAATAAGGAAGCCAGTTCCAAATACCGGGGTTTTCCGGATACACAGTAAAGTTGGTACAACACTTCGTTCATGCCCCCCATCTCATTCTGGGGATTGGCATCTGCCGTGTACATCATGCGTGCGACAGTCGCCGGATCCAGTTTCGACATGCGCCTGTCCACATAACCGGCCAAGCCCTCCACCATGGCGTATGCCTTTTCATTGCCGGTGCGGAGATACACGTCCAACAGTCCCTGCATGATTTTGTGAAGCGTATAATACGGTGCCCACACACCTGTAAAACGCGTCTCCAACACCTCTATGTCCGTTTCGGGAAAAGCGCTTAAATAACCGTTGCCGTGTGCTTGCTGGCAGGCATACATGCCCTCGACGACCTTCTCCAAGTTCCGTGCCAACCCGGCGTCTTCATATCTCTCCACCAAGGCTGATACAGCCGAAAGATAATGTCCCACGAAATGTCCCCGCAAGCCTACGCCGGGCGACTCCCAGCCTTCCAAGGGCTTTGCCACGGAAGGCAAGCCTGCGTTCACCCTGAAATTATGCAATAACCTGTCCGGTTCCAACGACTTAAGGAAAGCGGTATTCAGGTCTTCCCGCTGCTTAACCCACGAAGAAGCCAATTCCACGTCATGGCTTGGAAACGGCAACAACATCTCCGTCGCAGAAGGGCTGACGGCCATCTTGCCGCCTGCTTCCATCCGAACGGCTACCCAAAGGAAAAGTATAAACCAATAATGTGCCTTCATACACCCGTATCATTTATTCCTACTGCAAAGATACGCCCTTTCCACCCATCATAATAGGACAAAACCACCAAAAAGATAGGATAAAAAACTTTTTTATCACAATTCTCTTTCCATGCCATGCAAAAACAACTTGGCGTGACACTTCCATCCCTCCGTACGCATTGGCTTTCGCAAAGGTGAGAGAGCCCCCGGAAAACTACCTTTCACCCAACACGAACAAACGAATATAGACATTCTTTTTGAACAGCAGCACCAAACGGTAACAAACCACCAGTTCGACCAAGGCCAGACATGGCGGCAGGACAAACGTCCAAATCATGGGTACATAAAATCCCAGACTGTTGAACAGGTATTCCAACAAAAAAGTCTGCAACCAATAAATGCCCAAAGTAGACCGTCCTATGCCATTCAATGCCGTTGCGATTCCTTTACCCTCAATAAGGCGGTAAACGTAGGGAGACAACAGGAAAAACGACATGCTGCCTGCAATGCCTATCGCCAGACGATAGAGCACCACAGAAAGGTTCTGCACGTCCCACGTGAACGTCCCCCAGTCCAACACCTGAGTGGGAACCATATACACCGTAAGCCTCCCGGACCAAAATGGCAGCATAACACCAAAAGCCACAAGGGAAATCCCTAAAAACCATTTGCGGTGGCGGTCCAAAAGGGATTGATTCAGCTTACAAGCATATCCCACCCAAAACATGGGAAGCATAAAGTTGAAGTTCGCCACGCCGCCATAGGGCAAAATGCCGGACAACACGACAGTCACAAGGGCTGCCAGCCAAACATTCCGGAACAAGCGGATGGACAAGAATCCCACCAAATAACACAAAAACACACATTTCAAGAACCACACCGTGTTCATAAACCCCATCCAATCGGGAGTGAACAGGGCCGGCCACGGGTTATGCCCCATGACAGACACCGCCGTCCACACTATGACAAAAGCCGTCACCGAGGGCAAGAGCAACTGCACGAACTTCTTTTTCAACAGTTCTCCAAAAGTGAGCTTCAACGAAGAACCGAAGAAATAACCGCACAGCAACATGAACAGCGGCATGTGGTAAGTATAAATAAAACTCCAAATAGGGTTATCCCAATAGTCATTCCCCGTGAGTTGTTCCACAGAATGCCCCAACAAGACACTGCCAATGGCAAAAAACTTCAAGAAATCAAGATAAGGGATGCGGGCTTTCGAAGTTTCCATCAGAATGATATGATTAATGTTTTGAATAATTGCTTTCCGCCATTCCCCCACTTCACAAGCGGCATTCCGTGGCCGCCCCGTCGTAACGGACTTCTACACCCGCCCCTTCACGGAACACCTCGTCCGCACTGCCGCCCAAGACCACGCGGAACTTGCGGGACTCCTCCATACCGGGAAACGAACCTTCGCGCTGCCCGACGGACAATACACCCCGGCTATCGTCCCATTCCATCCGGATGGTCGAGAAACGCCCCTGTTCGTAACCGTAATTGTCGCCATCGTCCTCATACAGGGTGAAAATGGCATCCCGTCCGGGATAGACCACGATGGTAAGTTCTTTTCCCGACAACTCTCCCGTATGCTGCACAACCGGCCCCATCGGAACGATGGAACCCTGGCGCACGAACAAGGGAATCTTGTCGATTGGCGCATCCGCCTTGACATCCCGGCCGCCCCGGTACTTTTTCCCACTCCAGAAATCCACCCAGTCCGTACCTTCCGGCAAATATACGGTCCGTGTCTTTTCCACACCCTGCAAAGCCACGGAATCTTTATCATAGTACATCGGACGGGTCACGGGACACACCAGAAAAGCCGGACCAAACATGAATTCGTCTTTGATGTCGTGCACACGGGCGTCGTCCGCAAAATCGAAAGCCAACAACCGGCTCATGGTATAGCTTTCTTGCGTGACCTTCCCGGCCAAAGAATATATATAAGGTATCAGGCGGTAACGTAAACGAATCATGCGCAGGATACTGTCATAAAAAGGATCGCCCGGCCGGCCGAACCGCCAAATCTCACGCGGAGTGTCCGTGCCATGGCTGCGGAACAGAGGCAAAAATGCCCCGTATTGCAGCATCCGCACGTAATATTCCCGGTAACCCATATCGTCCACGCCGGCATCGAAATCTCCCGCACGAAACCATTCGCGCCCTTTCCGCGTGAAAAACGAACCGATATCCACCGTCCAATAAGGGCAGCCCGTAGCCATGAAATTCAACCCCTGCGGAATTTGCTGGGCGAACGACTTCCACGAAGCATGCGTATCACCGTTCCACGTGATGGTAGAATAACGCTGTTGTCCCGCATAACTGGAACGCGTCAGGTTCACCACTCGCTTGCGGTCGGTCGTGGCACGCTGGTTTTCGTACAGCCCCTTGGAATGATACAACGAGAAAAGGCTGCTCCGCTCAGCCCCCAACACACCGTCCAGCAAAGCCAGATTCCCTTTCCACCGTTCTTCATGGCTGTCCCAACCGTATCCTTCGGACATCGGTCTCCAATCCGCATCCAACGGTTCCGTGCAGTCGCACCACCAAGCATCGAAACCGTTGCCGAAGAATTCCCCGTCGGCATATTCCCAATAGCGCGCCCGGGCCAGGGGATTGAAAGCGTCATACACAGAACGGGGCAACATAAAGCCACGCCTCTCAAAGTCTTTCGTCTGGGGGCAGTTCGTCGGGTTGGGCCAAATGGACACCATCAGCTTGGCATCCCACGCATGTATGGAATCTGCCAACGCACGCGGGTCGGGATAGTTTTCACGGTTCATCTTCATGTACCCCCACTGTCCGCCAGGCCAATAATTCCAATCCTGCACGATGACATCCAAAGGCACCTGCCGCCGACGGTATTCCTGCACGACGTCCACAAGCTCCTTCGAATGGGTATAGCGTTCCTTAGACTGAATGTAACCGAAAATATACCGGGGCATCATCGGAGATTGTCCCGTCAACTTGCGGTACTGGGCCACGACGCGATCCATCGTAGATCCTTTCATGAAATAATAATCCACCTCCTTGGCGGCTTCCAATTCCATGAAACCGCCTTCCGCCCCGTCTTGGAACTTCATCCCGCAACCCGCATCGAACAACAGGCCGTAACCGGCCGTGGAGTTCAACACCGGTACCATCTCTTTCAGGTTATGCTGGCACAGGTACATCGTCTTACCCCGCAAGTCGAGGAAATCCTCCATGTGGCATCCCAAACCATAAAGCGCCTCGCCTTCCGACCAGCGGAAATGATTCCTGAACTTCCAAGTCCACCCCACCGTGTCGCGGCGAAGCACGTCCATCACTTCCTTCTCTCCGTCGGCCGTTTTCTCGATTCGCCTGCTATCCGGGTCGTAAACGACGTTTTCCATATACGTCTTCTCCGCCTCGCGCGGCATGTCCTGACGCTCGGAAAGCAAAACCTTTCCCGTGCGGGCATCCTTATAAGTAAGGGCACAAGTGTTCAAATCCACCCGCACTTCCAGGCTGTCCGACTGCAAAGAAAGCCCCCCTGACACCGAAGCTACCTGAAAAGGAACCTTGTTTTCCGTCCGCTCCACGCATACTATAGTACCGTTCCCCAAAAAATCGGCTTCACGCGTATAACGTACCCTCACGATGTCCGGACTCACGAACTCCACACGCATTCGCCCGTCCGCCGTACGACAATACACTCCGTTCTCCAACATGACATACCCGTCGTCCGCCGCCGCGACCATAGCCACAGAGCCGACAGAAATAAAAAAACACAATGCTGCACTAAACTTGGAAAAGCCCGACTTCCAAAAACTCGGCCTCGGGTTTGCAGATACCTCTATATCCATATATCTTTCGCTTGTTGTCATGCGGCAAAGATACGGTTTTCCCTTTTTCCTTTATAGGACAAAACCACACAAAAGATAGGACTATATGTACAAGACTTCCGTCGACAATGATTCACCTTGCCATTTTACGTAGGATTTTCGGGAACTGCCAAACAAAAATCAAGGTGCAACAAACGGCTGCGGCGGCATCGGAAACACCCTCGGCGGCGTACACGCCCATACCCCCCATCCAGCGCGGCAACAGTAGAGCCAACGGCACCAACAATATCACCTTACGCAACAAGGCGATGAAAACGGACACCTTGGCCTGGCCAAGCGCGACAAACATGTTCTGGCAAGCCCGTTGCAGGCCGAAAATCGTCATACCGGCCAGGAACACGGGTAAGGTATGCTCCACGGTGGCTATCAGCCGTTCGTCGGACGTAAAAGCCGAAGCGACCAATCCGGGAAACAGAATCATGAAAAGGACAAGCAGCAGGTTGAAAGAAAACATCACCCGGACCACGATTTTAAAGCAGTCCTTCACCCGCTCACGGTTCCCGTGGCCGTAGTTGTAACTCACGATAGGAATAAAACCTTGTGCGAACCCTGTCAACGGTACACTGACGGCCAACATCGCACTTTGCATGATGGCCAATGCGCTGATATAGATGTCGCCATACACTTTCAAGCCGCTGTTCAGCACGAAACCCACCAGACTTTCCGTACTGGCCATGATGAACGGGGACACGCCCAAGGCCAACGTGGCACCGATGATTCTCCTGTCGGGACGCATATACCTCCGCTCGATTCTCAACGTGGCCTTGCGCGAGGTCAGGAAATGCAACACCCACCAGGCACTGCAAGCCTGCGAGAGGATGGTGGCCAAAGCCGCCCCTTTCACGCCCATGTCGAACACGAAAATGAACAGCGGATCGAGACCGATGTTCAGCAGCGCACCGATGACGACTGAGCACATGGCTATGCCCGGCCTTCCCTGCGTATTGATGAAAGTGTTCAGCCCCACCGAAACCTCCACGAACAACGTCCCCAACAAATACACCGACAAATAATCCATCGCATAGCCTATCGTATGTTCCGATGCCCCGATGGCCATCAGCAAGGGACGCATGGACAGGTAGGCCGTGGCCGATGTAAGGACGGTGAAAAGCAGGAGCAATACCAGTCCGTTCCCCAATATCTTGCCGGCTCGCTCCCGGTCGCCCTGCCCCAACGCGATGGCAGCCAAAGGTGCACCTCCCGCCCCCACGATGGAAGAAAAAGCGGAAATCAGGATGATGACCGAACTGGTCACCCCGATACCGGCCAACGCGTCGGTACCGATACCGGGAATATGGCCGATGTAAATACGGTCCACGATGTTATAAAGCAGGTTGACGATTTGCGCGGCCACAGCCGGAAGGGCCATCCGGAACACCAACGGCAGCATGCGGTCCGTACCCAACCGCTCTTCGTATAGATTATTCATGTGTCTGCTCTCTCTTATGACTTCGTGCAAAGTTACGAATTTTAAACGAAAGACAGGAGCAATGACAAAATGTTCCTTCTGACTTTTTGTATTCCGTAATGCCCCGAGAATCGGATATTCCGCCCCGAATCCAGTCGGGACGGAAAATATCGCAGCCACACGGATTCCCGTGAAATCAAAAATCCAGTCCGGTGCGCCCATTCCCGTCATTTTACCACCGTCCGCCTCATTTGCTCCGCACAGTCCGCCGTCCGTGTTTCTTAAAAGCCCGTTTCTGCTTTCGCTTTGTACGCTCCTTCATGTCATCGGAAAATCTCCAAATAAATTCACGAACGCCCCTTTCAGTACATTCCACTCCCATTGAAGGCCGATTTTCCACACGGAAAAAAGGAACCGCCGCCACGACATGCGGACAACACGCCAATGACATGCTCGTATAAAAATCCCGTTCTCATGAGATTGATTTTTTATTCGGCTGTGAACGGTACGCCGATATGCAGCGTTTATGCAAAAGAATACTTGATATACGTATATTTATGCAAACCATCCTCACAGATTCGGGCTGAAGCTTCAACCCGGATGTCAGCCCGAAGGCTTTTCCGGCTACTTTTTAACAGCAAAAGAAAAGAGGTGATTATCCCTATTTTTTGCCACTTACCATATCCTATACTCTCCATGTAAGACCGTAGAGGGAAGCAAAGAAGGGAATCAAGCTCCGAAAAAAATAGTTGCTTGAAAATGTCCCATGATTTGTTACGAAACGTCCCATATTGTTCTTCAAATCTTTTATTACTTTGCTTAAACATACTAAGAACATGAAAAGAATTACCTTATTTTATGCACTTGTTTGCACCATATGGAACATCTCGGCGCAAAGCCATAAAGATATTGCATCCGTGGATTCCCTTGCTACCCGCGTGAAACGTTTCGGCACAGGCCTGCCGCAGGAAAAAGTGTACCTCCATATTGATAACACCTGCTACTTCGTGGGCGATACGATATGGTATAAAGCATACGTCACACGGAGTGACAAGGGGTGGCTCACAGACTTGAGCAAAATCATGTATGTGGAACTGCTCACACCGGACGGCTATCTCGTGGAACGGCAGCAACTAAAGATGGAAGACGGAACGGCACACGGGGCGTTCACCCTGACCGACTCGCTCTATGCCGGATACTACGAACTGCGGGCATACACCCGGTGGATGCTCAACTTCGGACGACACGAGCATCCGCATTCAAAATATACGGAGGATATGTTCTACAACAAACAGATGGCCAAGGACTTCTTCCGGGATTATGACAAGTTGTATTCGCGCGTATTCCCCGTATTCGACCATCCCAAAGAGTCCGGACGTTACCCCAACGACATGACCCTGCGCCCCATGCGAAGGTACTACAAGGCGCGGAAAGGGAAGCCCGAAATAGACCTGCGTTTCTATCCCGAGGGAGGACATCTGATTGAAGGCACAGATGGACACGTGGCATTTGAAATCAACGATGAGGAAGGAAAACATTTAGAGGCAGAACTTTCCATCATCGATAGCGATGGAAAGGAAGTAGCCCAGACACGGACATTGAACCGGGGAAGAGGCGTGTTCACCCTAACAGACATGAAACCGGACGATAAATACAAAGCCAGACTGCATTACCAAGACTACGACTATGAAGTGAAATTACCGGAAGTGGAAAAGGAAGGATATGCCCTGCATGTGGAAAGGAAAGACAGCGTACTGAGGATGATTATACAAGGTTCTACCGAAAGCAAGGAGGAATTGGGGATACAGATACAGTGCAATGGCGTGAGCAAGGCTTTCAGGAAACTTTCACCCGCCGACATGAGAAAGGACACCGTGGACATCTTTTGGGCTTCGCTCCCCACGGGGGTGAACCAAATCACAGTCTTCAATGGCGAAGGGAGGATTTATGCCGACCGACTCTTTTTCGTCAACCACCATGATTATGACCAACCGCTCATCAACATAGAAGGCATAAAACAGGAATATACCCCGTTCGAACTCATTGAACTACGGATGAAACTGTTCCGGCATCATGACGCGGACGTATCCCTCGCCGTACGCGACCATGCCACGGACGAAACGACTTACGACAACGGTACGATGCTCACTGAAATGCTGTTGGCCAGCGAGATTAAAGGTTTCGTGGAAAACCCCGGATGGTACTTCGAGGCAGACGACAGCCTGCACCGCCATGCCCTCGACCTGCTCATGATGGTACAAGGATGGAGAAGGCATGACTGGCGTATGATGGCCGGACTGGAGTACACACAGTTTGAGTTCCTGCCGGAAAAGATTCAGACACTCAGCGGCAGCGTGCACCAGACTTATTCGCTCTTGGAGGAAACAGACTACGGTGATTCTGTATATATACCCTTTATAGATTCATCAGTTCCTATTTATACCACAGCCCGTGACTACCATCTATATCCAGATATGTACACTCCCGTGGCCAAAGTCCTGACCCTGCAAGACCTCTATGGCCCGCTCATTAAAGAGATGAAAAAGGAGGTGAACGTATCCGCCTCGTTCATACAAGACCGCGACATCGTGGATGTGTCCCAAACCACCCAAAAGGGAAAGTTTTACATGCCTTCGGCTGTCGTAAACGACAACTACATTTTATTCTTAAGTGCTTCGGACAGCACAAAAAGCGAGAAATATAAAAGAAGAATAAAAAGGAAAGGCTTCATGGACGAACAAGCCTACCCGGAGTTCTATGTGAAGCTCGACCCGTTTTTCCCCGTATTTCCCAAGCCATACAGTTACTATCAGGATGCGACTTTCGAAGATAAAATTCCCTTAGATACTTCCTCCACCGATGCCTTCACCGGACGGGAACTGAATACCGTCACCGTAAGAAGCAAACGGGGAGGGTTGAGAAAATTAGATCCCAGCAAACCGGCTTTGGTCGTGGATGCCTACGAAGCCTTCAACCTTGCTGCCGACTACGGATTGAACGGAGGCATGCACGACTGGCGAACATTCTCGCGGCAAGTGGCCACGGCGTTTTTCGGAGACATGGGAATGGACAGGCATTTCTATCTGCAAGAACAATACGATGGAAAGATATTAGATTTTATGCCTGAACAAAAGAGGGAGTCCAAAGTGGGCATGTCCATGTCCAACGCACAAATGGAAAAGTACCGTCGCCTCCGCCATCTGGACAAACTATACATCTATACAGATTACGTCCCACGGGAACAAGGAAGTTGGAAATACAGCCAGACCAACCAACCGGAGGTGATCATAGACTACCGGCTTCTGCCCAACGACGGAGTACGACCCACCTACCGGGACAGACGGTATGCTGCAAAAGGATACTCCGTTTGTACGGAATTCTACTGTCCCGATTACAGCAAGAAGCCGATGCCCGATGTCAAAGACTACCGACGCACGCTTTACTGGACACCCAAAGTGAAATTCAACGACAAGGGAGAAGCCGTCATCCAACTATATAATAATAGTAAAAAGACGGTGATAACCGTGGAGGCCGAAGGCATTACATCCGACGGGAAACCCGTTGTGTGGAAATCGGAAACAGATAAAACATACTCACGTTGATTTGTCCCATCATTTGGAAAAAAATGTCCTATACACTTCCAAAATAAGTCCATACCTTTGCAGCGGAAACATGAAAGAGTCAGTGAATAACAGATATTTAAAAATATGAAGAAAGTCATGATTAGAAAGAAAACGGTAAACATCATGTGGATGATATTTCTGCTTATACTCACAGGTCAAACCATCAGTGCAAAACCCAAAAGTATAAAGGTTCATCCATACGTACCCTTTACCATCCCTGAAACAGGACCTGGAGGAGAAGCATATCCTTCGCATGTAAGAAACGATGTAGCCTCTGCACGCTTTAATGTAAAAGTGGCAGATATAAGAGTTGCTGCAATCCGCTATGACAATACAGGTTTTGGCAACCAAGGGCACAACATGGATGTCGCTCGCTTCGCCTCAAACAGCCGGTCCCCCGAAATTGAAATCAATGTGACGGGAGATGACGAAATCAACAGTGTAACCATTCATCCTGTACGTTTCTATCCACAAGAAAAACTGAAAATCAGTCCCGACAAAAAGACTGTCATATTCGAAATGGCCGAAGAACTACCCTACGCCATTGTCATCATCAACGGAGACGACCCACAGGATGCCTCTACCTCCAACCCACAGCTTACACTGATAAACGATCCCTTGGAAGACTTGGCGGAACGTCCTTCATTGGAAAGTCCTAATGTTCTTAATCTTAAAGAACAATCCAATCACAGACATTGCCGGACAAGCATGCCGTCCTGCGGGAAGTATCGCAGACGCCAGCCTGAACGACGAGAAAACGTTCACGTGGAATTACGAAAAGGGAGTATTCGTCCCCTACACCAACCGAATTGTAGCATTCCCGGACATGAGGGCAAGAAACCGGAATGACGTCTCTGATGCCCTGCAAGCCGCATTGGAGGCAATCAGGAACACACCGGAACTCAATACGCTCTACATACCGGCCGGAACTTATATATGGTCGGGACTTCGTATCGTCAACTGGAACGGAGACCATAAAAAGGGAGGAAAGCCCCTTTTCGTTTACACTGATGAAAATGCGCTCATGATTAACCGTTTGAAAGAATGCCGGGAAGCCAACGAACCTGCCATATACATTGCGAACTCTTGTTTTGTGACCATTTCCGGACGCGGCATGCATGACGGACAAGGTTGCTTTACTTTCGCAATGGACAGGAAGGACGCACGAAACACTCCACACCAGGGAGGAGCCGTAATAAAGAAATCAAGCCATATCACATTCAACGACACATATATACGTGACAGCCAGCAATGGAATTGGGAAACACATGATGCCACCGACATAAAACTAAACAACATTAAGGGGTTGTCGCCCTATAACCATGGATGGATAGACGGCCTCAACCTATCAAGCGGAAAAGACATCACTGTTAATGGTGCCATTACGTTGGGCAATGATGATACTTTCGCAACCGGCCACTATAACCCTTCGAACGAATTCCCAATACGTACTTATAGGGAGAATCCATCCATCAACCTCACAAACACAGACGACAATCCGGCAGAAATACGTAATACGTTTGCAGCAGCAGGTGTTTACAACAAAGACCGGATGGAATGGAGCCGCGACGGAGCTTCGGAGAATATCCGCGTCAACAATGCCATCGGATGGACACGTACGGCACATTGCATACGCATCGGAGGCAACGTCTTGGTCGGCAAACCTCAGGGCGGTTCCAACAGCAGGACTATAAAAGGGTATTACTTTGATAATTTCCATTCCATAACAGGAAGGAAAGCGGGCGGAGACATCAGGGTCCAATTCTATGAAAACTCCGATTTGCCGGCAAACGGGGAGCTTGTCGTCAAGAACAGTTCCTTTTGGACTCCTGCAAAGAAATGGGCACTTATCCCTGCCACAAAAGACAACAGGCATATGATACGAAAAGTAGTGTTACAGAATCTTTATTTCGTGAAACCCACAACAAAGCCTTCAGCCGTCTTCTCCGACATCAAAGAATTGACCATAAAGCAACTGCATATCGGAGGACGAACGATTGAAAAATACAGCTCTTCGGGTATTCCGGAGAAATTGGAAAATGTCACTCACTTCAAAAGCGATTTCAAAGATAAATAATAGAAGAAACCACGTCTGAAAAAGAACCGATAAGGCTTCGAAAAAATGAAAGATGATTTAAAAGACTATCAGAGAAGGTTGGTAAACATCCTCTGATTTCAAAAGGTAATCTCTATTTGATTGTGTTCG
>ENA-UEOZ01000833-UEOZ01000833.1-human-gut-metagenome-genome-assembly--contig:-NODE-833-length-16607-cov-63.081065_pt1 | contig 16607 bp, 9 predicted proteins | sample MGYA00242898_ERZ507912 | MGnify/ENA primary metagenome ERZ507912 (study PRJEB26167, sample SAMN06115410) | human gut metagenome | host: Homo sapiens | place: China:Chongqing | collected 2016-04-27... | reverse complement strand
GAGCTTTGGCGGATATCGGAAAGGGGTTGCGTATAAACTTCTCTAAACATGTCGCTTAATTTTGATTAGTTACTTACCGTATTTAACTTTCGATAAAGGCCCCACAAGTATGGGTAAGCTTCATCAGAAACAGAGGTGGAGTTATAGTTTTACGATTATTGTTGTCTGGTAAAACGCAAACACGCAAAACATACTCAAACACCAAACGCTACCTCTAATGGGGGCGCAATTCCCTGGCATAACAGTTCTTTACATGGCTTCAAATCTGCTTTTTAACCTGTCAATCTGATAGAAAACGCAAGCACTAATGGGGGCGACGCGTCCCGCGTCGGATTTTTAAGGGAAAGGCTCACAGACAGACATGTAATCAGTGCTGTCTGTGAGCCTTTATTTCGTGTATGAACATCGCATTTTTCCACGGGACGAGGCTGCTAAAAAACCGACGCGGGACGCGTCGCCCCCATTAGAGGTAGCGTTTGGTGTTTGAGTACATTTGCATGTTTACGTTTCACCAGACTACAATAAAGAACTATAAAAAGCATTTTTATCTACACTCTGCACTAATCGCACATAAGTCGTTATAAATCAACAGTTTTAAGAGTGTAGACAACCTCACTTTTAATATACACACTATCTACACGCAGTCTGCACGCCAATGTACTTACCCGTGCACTTGCACACGCAGTTGGCTGCACTCTGTCACTCACAAAATTGAGTACAAGGCGAGCGGATTTCTTGTCGGAGAATTTGATTTTTCTGTCTCCCGTTACCGTAAACTTCCCCTCCCATTACAGAGAATAGCGCCTTCCCCTTAAGATCTGACGCCCGTTTCGTGCAGACAAGTGCAGACGAGTGCAGACAAGTGTAGACGAGTGCAGACAAGTGTAGACAAGTGTAGACGAGTGCAGACACTTAGCACGTTTGTCTACACGCTAAAATACGCTGATTATCAACGCAGTGCAGACAAAAAGTGCAGAGTGCAGACAAATTGTGCATAAACAAATTTGTTCCATTATGTTATCACGACAAACTACATTAGAGCCAATGACACGGCGCCAGCCTTATGTATCTTACAAGCAGGGCGGGCAGCCCTGCCTCAGCTTATGTAAAAACCACGGCGCCAGCCTTATGTTACTTATGTAGCTTATGTACTTATGTCTCCCGCGGTAAGCGGCACAAGGGCGAATAGCCCTTAAAAGAGCAAAACAAGGTTCACTTTTTGCTTGCGCCACCCAATGGTACCCATTTTTGCAACGTAACTCATTGACTTTCAATATGCGCCATTCAATAGCACAAAAAAGTGATGAAGTCAGTAGGCTGCTGAAAAATCCCGCGGGACGAGGCTGCTGAAAAATGCCCCGACGCGAGACGCGTCGCCCCCATTAGAGGTAGCGTTTGGTGCTTGTTACCGGACTGCTATGGCATTTATTATAACGACAATAGAGACAACGATTGACTGTATTGTCAACATTGTCTCTATTGTCGTTTATATCGTTTTGTTATATGACAGAGTTGTTCTTAAATAACTCTTGCTAACCAATGACTGATCAGCCTTCGGCCTCGTGCGCCTCGATGAGCTTCTTCTGCAAGTCGCCCGGCACAAGTTCGTAGCTGGCAAACTTCATGATGAACGAAGCACGGCCACCTGTGAGCGAACTAAGTGAGGTAGAATAGTTTGACATTTCCTTGAGCGGCACCTTGGCTTGGAGCTTTTCGTAACCGTTTTCGCTGCTCATGCCCACAATCAGGCCGCGGCGGCCCTGGAGGTCGCTCATGACATCGCCCATCTTGTCGGCCGGCACAAACACTTCTACATCGTAGATGGGTTCGAGAATCTTTGGCCCGGCCTCCCTGAATGCCTGGCTAAAGGCATTACGGCCTGCAAGCATGAATGAGAGTTCGTTAGAGTCAACCGGGTGCATCTTGCCATCATACACTACCACACGTACATCGCGGGCATAGCTGCCTGTGAGCGGTCCTTGCTCCATGCGGCTCATGATGCCCTTTAGTATGGCTGGCATAAAGCGTGCATCGATGGCACCACCTACTACTGAATTGATGAACACGAGTTTGCCACCCCACTCCAAGGGTATCTCTTCCTTGCCCTTGATGGTTACACGAATTTCCTGACCGCCAAACTTGTAGACTGTGGGGTCGGGCATGCCGTCGCTATAGGGTTCTACCACGAGGTGTACCTCGCCAAACTGACCAGCACCGCCACTCTGCTTTTTGTGTCGATAGTCGGCACGTGCGGCCTTGGTGATGGTTTCGCGGTAGGGTATGCGCGGCTCATAAAACTCTACGGGAATTTTGTCAAGGTTCTCCAAACGCCATTTCAGTGTGCGCAAGTGGAATTCGCCTTGGCCATGCACCAATATCTGGCGCAGCTCTTTGCTTTGCTCCACCTCCCAAGTGGGGTCCTCCTGCCGCATGCGGTTGAGGGCAGCCATCATCTTTTCGGTGTCGGCCTCGTTGGCAGCCTTGATGGCACGGGTGTATTTTGGATTGGGGTATTTAATGAAGTTGAAACGGTTCTCGCAGTCCTTGCCATTGAGGGTGTTGCCGGTACGCACATCTTTGAGTTTGACCGTGCAACCGATGTCGCCAGCCTGGAGTAGCTCAACCTTTTCGCGCGAGGCACCCGAGCACACAAATATCTGTGCCATGCGCTCCTTCGAGCCACGGTCGGCATTGGCCAGGTCGTCGCCCTCGTGCACGGTGCCGCTCATCACCTTGAAGTACTGCACCTCGCCAATATGGGGTTCGACACCTGTCTTGAAGAAATAGATAGAAGTGGGACCGGCGGGGTCGGGTTTCACCTCCTCGCCACGTGTATTATGCACTGCGGGCATTTCGTCTACAAAAGGCACTACATTGCCAAGGAATTCCATGAGTCGGCCTACGCCCATATTTTTCGACGCACAGACACAGAATACGGGGAAGATGCTGCGCGTAACCATGCCCTTGCGTATGCCTTCGCGCATTTCGTCCTCGGTGAGATGTTCTGTTTCGAAGAACTTCTCCATCAGTCCCTCATCATTTTCGGCTGCGGCCTCAACCAAGGCTTTGTGCATGGCCTCTGCCTTGTCTTTCTCTTCGGCCGGTATGTCCTCAAGCTGTGGTTCGCCGCCATCGGGGGCCCAAGTGAGTTTTTTCATCAATATCACATCAATCAAGGCGTTGAAGTCAGGCCCTGTCTTGACTGGATATTGCACGGGCACTACCTTTTGGCCATAAATGCTCTGAAGGTCGTCAACTACGGCATCGTAGTCGCAGCTGTCAGAGTCAAGCTGGTTAACCAAGAATATGACGGGCTTGTGCAGTTTTTCGGTGTAACGGAAGTGATTTTGCGTACCCACCTCTGGCCCAAACTGGCCATTGATGAGCAGCAATGCTGTATCGGTTACATTTAAGGCAGTAAGTGCTGCACCTACAAAGTCGTCCGAACCCGGACAGTCGATAATGTTGAGTTTTTTACCTTTCCACTCGGTGTGGAACACTGTAGAGAAAACGGAATAACCATAGTCCTGCTCAACGGGAAAATAGTCCGACACCGTATTTTTAGCCGTAATGCGTCCACGACGTTTTATTTGACCACATTCAAAAAGCAAGGCTTCAGTGAGCGTGGTCTTGCCTGAGCCATCGTTACCAAGGAGGGCAATGTTTTTAATCTCGTGCGAATTGTAGACTTTCATGGTGTTTTTGCGGGATTTAAGAAAAAGCCCTTGCCACAATCTGCGCATAACACGTAATTATGTATGCTGCAACATGGACTTTTCTGTTGTTTGAACACACATTCGGAGCGTTTCTCCGACGTTTCGGGCGCAAATTACACCTTTATTCTGACAACTCAAAGTTGCAAACGTATGTTTTATAACACAATTTCTGTTTATTAACGATTATTACTGCCCAGTAAAACCTTTCTGATATTATATCTCACGGATCACACTGATCGCACGGATTTTTCGCTCGTGCAACGCGCTTTAGTACCACGGAGATGACGGATTTGACGGATTTTGTGAGCATTGCATGCCCACTTTGCCATTTGCCCGTAACGTACCCGTGGCGAAATACGTTAGCACAGATTATGTGGTAATGTACCTATCCGCAGCAACGAGCTAATAGCGAAGTGAGCATGCAATGCTCACAAAATCCGTCAAATCCGTCATCTCCGTGGTGCTAAAGCACGTTGCGCGAGCGAAAAAATCCGTGCTATCGGTGTGATCCGTGAGTGATATTACCGGACTGCAATAGTTCAAAATAGATTCTTTAGCAAGAGCATTTGGGGGGATTGTAAATTGCTTGAAACGCGTTGCAATTTACAATCCAAAAAATGGTCTCGTTTTTGATGCCTATTTTGAATGCCCCTCCTTTCGCTCCTTACCCCACGTCTTCTCGCAATTCGATGGCAAAGGTTGTGCCCTTGCCCACCTGGCTGTCGTACACATAAATACGTCCGTGGTGGTACACCTCGACGATGCGTTTGGCCAATGAGAGTCCAAGCCCCCACCCTCGCCGCTTGGTAGTGAAGCCGGGGGTGAACACAGTTTTGAAACGTTTGTGCGGAATGCCCTTGCCAGTGTCGGACACCAATATTTGCATATAGGGGTGGCCGTGGTGCATCACCACATTGCGACGCAGCGCAAGGGTCAGTTCACCACCGCTCTGCATGGCGTCAATGGCATTTTTGCACAGATTTTCGATAACCCACTCAAACAAGGGGGCATTGACTGCAGCCTCAACCTTGACCGCAGGCAGGTCGACATGTACATGCACACGCGCCGAACTGCGACGGTCGTAATAGGCTGCCACTTGTTGCACAATGGGGCGCACGTCCTGACGCTGCAGTTCGGGGGCCGAACCTATTTTTGAGAATCGTTCGGCTATAAGTTGCAACCGGCGTATGTCCTTGTCCATTTCGGGCAGCAGTTCATCATCAGGATAGCTCTCGCGCAGCACTTCGCTCCACGCCATGAGCGAAGATATGGGGGTGCCAAGCTGGTGCGCCGTTTCACGCGACAGCCCTACCCACACACGGTTTTGCTCTGCACGCTTGGCTGCCAACAAGGCTGCAACCGCCACACCGAAGAAGATGGCTACTACCACTAACTGCACATACGGGTAGATGGTGAGCTGGCGTAGGAGTACGGATTCTTGATAGGCTATGTATATATACTCGTGCGGTGTGTTGTCGGTGGCGGCAAGGTCCATGCGCAACACCTCACCTTGCTGCCGCATTCGGGCTGCAGCTTGTTGGAGTTGCTGCAGGGAGTCGGGCCCCGAAGGCTCGGGGTGCAGATTGCGCTGGGTGAGTATGGTGCCATGCGCATCGGTCACTACCACGGGTATGGTGTGGTTGCTGTTAATGACCTTGAGCACGAGGTTGAGGTCGGTGTGTTCGTCGGCCGTGGCAAGTGAGCGCATGGCTTGTGCCCACACGTCCATTTTGCCCACCTCCTCCACATAAAGGGCACGCGTGAGATAGTGCGAATAGATGAGCGATGCGGCCGAAATGAACAGGGCTGACACGATGAGTGCCACCCTGAACTTTTGTGCCTTGATTGATGAGAAGAGATGCAACTTCACTTCAAACTTTGATTGATTTGCTCTATGTAATCAAGAAATTCGTCGCGCCCCTGCCCGGTGTCGCTGCTGGTTATGAAATAGGGAGGCAGTTCTTCCCACTCCTCGTGCAGGGTTTGTAAAAATCTTTCCACATTCTTTTTGAGCTCGCCACGCTTCGGCTTGTCGGCCTTGGTAAAGATGATGCCGAATGGCACGCCGTTTTCGCCAAGGAAACGTATAAATTCAAGGTCTATTTTTTGTGGTTCAAGACGCGAGTCTATCAGCACAAACAAGCAGGTGAGTTGCTGGCGCTGAAGTACATAATAGTTGATTAGCTTTTTGAGTTTTTCAACCTCGTAACGTCCACGTTTGGCATAGCCATAACCTGGAAGGTCGACAAGGTACCACTCATTGTTTATAACAAAGTGGTTGATAAGCATGGTCTTGCCTGGCGTTGACGATGTCATGGCCAATGCTTTGCGACCGGTAAGCATATTTATCAAACTGCTTTTGCCCACGTTGCTTCGGCCAATGAAGGCATACTCTGGAAAATCGGACTGCGGACATTGGTCGGCGCGGCTGTTGCTCACCAAGAAATCGGCTGACTGTATTTTCATGTAGTGAATTACTAAAAAGCATTCAAGGCGACGGAATACAAGTGTTGTACATCACCTGTGCCCCATCGCCTTGAGTTACTGCCTGTTATTACGCGTTGGGCCTATTTAGCGCCAACGGCTTAATGCTTATTTATTTTTATGACGAGGGGTAGCACTGCTTTGCCTCCCCCCTTGGCACTACTTACTTTGTAGCAGTGCGGCGCGAACGGCGCTTGGGTTTTTCGTCGGCGGGTTTTACGATCTTTACACCAGCCAATTCGGGGTCGATCATGATACGGCCGCAGTATTCGCATACGATGATTTTTTTGCGCATACGAATGTCGAGCTGACGCTGGGGCGGGATTTTGTTAAAGCAACCACCACAGGCATCACGCTGTACATAAACGATGCCCAAACCATTGCGCGAATTTTTGCGAATGCGCTTGAAGGCTGCGAGCAAACGGGGCTCGATGGTCTGTTCAAGGTTCTTGGCCTTTTCGCGGAGCTTCTCTTCCTCGGCCTTAGTCTCGGCTGTGATGTCGTCGAGTTCAGACTTTTTCATGTCAAGGTCGGCACGACGCTCCTCAAGTTGATGCTTGGCATTTTCAACGTCGGCCTTGCGGCTGTCAATGGCACGCTGAGCTTCGCCAATTTTCTTGTTCTGAAGTTCAACCTCAAGACCCTGGAATTCTATTTCCTTTGAGAGCATATCATACTCACGGTTGTTCTTCACATCATTAAGTTGGTTCTTATAGCGGTCGATGGCTTCCTGTGCCTCTTTTATCTTATTTTTTTTGACAGCAATGTCTGTTTGCAAGCCTTCGATATCCTCGTTATACTTGCCAATGCGGTGTGTCAAGCCTTCAATTTCGTCCTCAAGGTCCTGCACTTCAAGGGGGAGTTCACCGCGAAGCGTTTTGATGCGGTCAACCTCCGACAGGGTGGTTTGCAACTGGTAAAGGTTCTTCAACTTCTGTTCAACGGACATGTCCGCAACGTCTTTCTTTGCCATAGTCTTTATTGTATGTTTTAGTTTATTGTTATCGGATTGGTGTTTATGGTTGTTTCGAGCACACGCAGCGTGGGGTGTGCCTCGTGCAGTATGCGGTGCAACAACTCTATGGTGTATTGCTCGCTCTGGTAGTGCCCGAGCACTGCGATGAGCAATTCGTGCTCATGGCCAAAATAACGGTGGTAGCTCATTTCACCCGTCAAAAAGGCATCTGCCCCTTGCTTGACCGCCTCGTCGAGCAAGAAGTCGCCAGCCCCGCCACACAACGCCACGGTGTGGATCTGGTTCATGGTGGGGGTGTTGTGCATCACGCCTTCGACGTTGAAGGTTGAGGCCAATGTTTTGACAAACTCGGCGGGGGACACTGCACTCGGCAGGTTGCCTATCACCCCACTGCCACCGGCACCATTTGTCGTAGGTTGCAGAAAGCGCACGTTGTCGAGCCCAAGCTTTTCGGCTATCATAAAGTTGACTCCACCCGGTGCGTTGTCAAGATTGGTGTGTGCTGAATATATGGCTATTCCCTTTTGCAGGGCCATGGCCACGCAACGCTCCACCTGTGTCTGCCCCGTGATGTGGCGCAACGGGCGAAATATGAGCGGGTGATGCGACACGATAAGGTTGCACCCTTGACGCTCGGCTTCGCATATCACTTCCTCTGTCACGTCAAGACACAATAAGACCCCTGACACATCTTCGGCCTCTGTTAATCCAATCTGCAAGCCAGCATTATCATAGCTCTCTTGCAGCGGCAGGGGCGCGAACCGTTCAAGGGTCACAGCGACGTCCTTTATCTTCATTTTAATGAGATAGTTATATGTTTGTGCTGCAAATTTACAACTTTTCGTGCATAAACGGAGCAAACGTGTGCGTTTTTATTTACCACGCACACGTTTGCACATCATTTTCATGACGATTTATAGTCTAAACCGTTGATGATTTTTGCTCGAACTTAGATCAATACACTATTACCTTTTTACCTTCGACCACATAAATGCCTAAAGGCAAGCTGATATTTTGCTGCTGACCAGCCTCAACTGCAACGTATTTTATACACTGGCCCTGCAAATTGTAGATGCCAACCTGTCGGGGCATTTCCGACATCAGCGTCATGCAGCCAGGCCCACCTTGCACGGTGAGGCTGTTGCCACTTACCTGAATGTGATGTACACCAACGGGAGCTCCAGCAATGTAGAAAATAAGAGTTGAACCTCTCTGCACCCAATATCGGTTTGAATTATCGACAATGTAGTATTTCACTTCTGGTATCTCTGACACGTCTAAGTCTAAATCCATTATTTCTGTACTTTCAGAAGAATCATACAGAGTCAAGTCACAACTCAGCGACCTCAAATCTTCATAATCAGCTAAAGGCAGTGTGAAAGTCAAGGTGGTAACCGCTCCGTTGCCTGAAAGCTTTACACGTTTAGACTGGCTCGAAAATACGCCATCTGGAGTTGAGCTATTAAAAGCAAAAGACATCAAACAAGCATTCGCATAGCACAAGCCACCATCATTGCGTACATTATAGGTCAAAACAGCCTCATCGGCATTCACTCTTGGCACAGCCGTACGATAGCCCCATAAATAGGCGTTTTCTGTTTCAAGATCGCCTGCTGTGGTGTTTACATGTTTACTGGCCAAAGTCAGCATTGGTGTTTGGTTTTCTGCCACCTCAAACTTTTGGGCTGACACAAGTTCGCGACCATCTTCATCACACACCCACACATACAAGTCACCGGCCGAAGGGGGACGTAACGCGAAGCGGCGGGTCACATGGCCTTTGGCTGGAATGTTTACATAGAGGGGTTGTGCGCACTCAGATGGTTTGTCGGGAGTCTGACTGCCATACACATACAGCATAACCATTTGCTCGCGGCATGCCGTTGTGCTGGCTGTCAGATTGAAGCTGGCACCATAGCCCTCAACGAACTCATCTACACTTGCCAAACTTGCCGACAAGGTATCTTCAACCATACGCAATGTGGTATCTGTGGCGTCAAATTCGTAGAACAATTTGTCAGAATTGCCACATTGTTGCCACGTATTGCCGTCTGTTGAATATATTTGGTATATGCGGGTACGTCCTTCGGGGAAAGAATAGTTTATCTTAAATCTTAACGGCTCGGAATAATATGAACCATTTTCCCCCATACCCCCAAGGTAGATTTTGCTTGTGCTCAAAGGCAAATATATGCCACTCTCATCTTTCAAACCCACACCGGCATAGCCGTCGAATGCCGTTCTCTCGTAATTTGCAAACTCTGCAGCAATGCTTAATCTGAACGACCAATTGGCATCAGCGCGTTCGGTGGTGAGTAAATCACAACCAACCCATTCATTTTTAGCAGCTGTTAGCAGCGGAGTTACTATCAATGGGGCATCTGCCACACCATTATCGGGCATGATTCCCACTATCATGCTGCAAGTATAATTAAAACCGTCTGCTGGGGCTGTAGCCGATTCGGCGCCACTATAGTCACTGTTTAGTACGGTTATGTCAAAATAGCCGTTGCTCCAGCCGCTCCAGCCCCAGTTAATATGGTACAACCCGTTGCCATCGGCACCGTCACACAGAAAGGCATGGCTTCCTGATGTGGTCGAACAACCTCTATAATACACCGGACGCAACGCTTGCAATTCTGCATCGAGTATGGCTGTCCACTCTCGCAGACTGAATTTTTCTCTATATAAAGGCCTTATCACATCAGGGTCATACCCCCAATATTTTACCAACACATTTGGTCTACACCATGCACTTGTCGACGACGGCCCGTAATCGGCCTCGAACGAAAGTCCGCAATGGTACATGAGTTTAGCCACAGCATTGGCTTGTGCTGCCGTATACGCACTGCCCGAATATTGTGGCAGCATATTGTCCCAATCATAACGCTCACCTGCAGACACCGACGGCATGTCCAACTGATAAGATTTGGTTTGATAAGCAGGTATGTCGCTCTTGAGCGTTTGGGGGTATTTGTAATACATCATCAGCTGCGCCATGGCTGTGGCCACGCAACCTGTTACCGTACGCCGTTGACCATCATACATCGGACACAGGTTATTGTAAGGCTCACTTTGCCCCCAAGCAACATCGGCAAGCAATGGCGCCACACGGGGCTGCCGGTATGTGGAGTCAGCCGCGAGTGCTTCTTTCTCGGCCAAACATCTCTCTACTTTGGCATCACCGTTGGCCAATGCTGTTGCCATGGCTTCATAGGCCTGCATCAAGTGCTTCATGCCGTCTGGCATGTTTTCTTCACTATACGTGTCTGTGGTTGAATAGCCCACTATTTCGGGCATTCGGTCATCGCCCGACACGATGGTATAACCACAATTACCATCATGTGGAAATACGTAATATCCTCGGCTACTGGTGGTTGATTGTTGCTTGTTCAGCACCTTGGCACGCTTTACCGATTGCAGCCCTATATGCGCTCCATTCTTTGCAGCATGTCTTTCGGCTATCTCGCGAGCTTGCCGAAACGAACGGTTCTCTGCCAATACTGGCATTGCCATCAATAGCAGGAATAACAGAAGTGTGTGTTTTCTCATATTCATGGTTCTTTGGGGTTTGGATTAAACTTCTCTATACTATCATAACGCAAATGTATAACTTTTTCACCATTGTTGCAACTTTCGCGACCTTTATTATCGCTTTCGCGCAAGTTAGGCGGCGGCTCGGAAATGCAAAATCGAAAGTCGCGGGACTTTCATTTTGCATTTCGCTCGCCTTGCACTAACTTTGCACCCAAAAGAAATGATTGTGAGAAAAATACTCCTATATATATTAGTATTGGCAGGCTGTGCAGCATACGCATTGCCCAATGTCAACCAACACCGAAAGAAACATACACATAACAATGAACGCATTGTGCTGCGACATGCCGATAATTTGCGCTTTTCTGAATACGAAATGAACAAGGCGCAACGACTCAGCGGCAACGTGATACTGGCACACGCGGGCATGGTGATGCACTGCGACAGCGCTGTGCTGAATGATGACTCACAAACGTTTGACGCTTTCGGACGGGTACGCATCGTGCAGGGCGACACCCTCACACTTAAAGGTGACAAACTGCACTACGACGGCAGCACCCAAATGGCCGAGATGCGCAAAAACGTGGTCATGACGCACCGCAAACAAATAATGCGCACGGACAGCCTCAACTACGACCGCATGTATAATGTGGGATATTACTTTGAAGGCGGCGAACTGATTGACGGCAACAACCACCTGACATCTGACTGGGGTGAATATCATACTGATACACGCAAGGCCACGTTTAACTACAATGTGGAGCTGAAGAACCCTAAATTCAAACTGATAACCGACACACTGCATTACAACACCATCACTAAATGGGCTGAAATTGTAGGCAAGTCTAACATCTATTCCGGACAGGACCGCATCTACACCGAGCATGGCTTTTATAACACGGTTTCTGAAAAAGTGCGTCTATACAAGGGGACTAAAGCATTTGGCAAGGACCGCATCATGCAGGGTGACACGGTTTACTACGACAAGAAAACGGGCGTGATGGAGGGGCTCGGCAACGTGTCGTGCGAGGACACCAAAAACAAGAACATTCTCACTGGCGGTTACGCCCGCTACAACGAACTGACTGGCGAGGCCATGGCCACCAAACGGGCCTTGGCACGCGACTACTCACAAGGTAAGGATACGCTCTATGTGCATGCCGACACCTTACGCATGTTTTCGTTCAACCTCAAAACGGACTCTGTCTACCGTGTGCTGCACGGCTATTTCCACGCCCGCGCTTTCCGCACCGACATGCAAATGGTGGCTGACTCGCTGGTGTTCTCATCGCGTACCAAAAAGGTGACGCTCTACCGCGACCCCATTGTGTGGAGTGACAACAAGCAAATAGTGGGCGAGGAAATCAATGCCTATATGAATGATTCCACGCTCGACTCTATTTACGTTGACCGCCAGGCACTTACCATCGAACGGGTGGACTCTACACACTTTAACCAGGTGGCATCACAACAAATGCGCACCTACTTCGACACGCAGGGCGAGGTGAAGGAAAACCGCGCCATAGGCAACGTAATGGTGGTGAACTACCCGCTCGAAAAGGATAGCACAATCCTTTACCAAAACTATGTCGAAACCGCACAGGCTCGCATGTTTATGCGCAACCGCAAACTGTACAAAATATGGGCGCCAGCCTCGCACGGCTACTTTTACCCCATCGGACTGGCACCTGCCGACCGCACAAAGCTCCTGGGCTTTGCGTGGTTTGACTACATACGCCCTCTGTCGCCTGACGACGTGTTCAACTGGCGTGGCAAAAAAGAGGGCACAACTCTGAAGCCAAGCATTAGGCGCGAGGCTCCTCTTCAAAAATTATAACAACCGCGTTGGCGGAATTAGTAAACGGGTTGACAGGGTGACAGGTTTACAGGTAAGTTTGCCAAGCTTTTTAAGTTTCCTGTCATTCTGGCTTTAACATAATAAGTGGTGTAAAGCATACTTACTTGTTAACCTGTCAACCTGTTAACCCGTTAACCTGAAATTCCGCCAACGGGTTAACCCGTTAACTTGTTTACTAATTTCGCCTACTTATATATATTTATATGAGTGATATCATACATCTGCTGCCCGACTCTGTGGCCAACCAAATTGCTGCAGGCGAGGTGATACAGCGTCCAGCATCTGTCATAAAGGAGTTGGTTGAGAACGCTCTCGACGCCGGCGCCACTCACATACAAGTGGTGGTTGAAGATGCCGGCAAGACACTTGTGCAGGTGGTTGACAACGGCTGTGGCATGAGCGACACCGATGCACGCTTGTCATTTGAACGTCACGCCACATCTAAAATTCAGCAGGCCACCGACCTGTTTGCACTGCGCACCATGGGCTTCCGCGGCGAGGCACTTGCCTCAATAGCCGCTGTGGCCCAAGTTGAACTGCGCACCAAGCAGCAGGGTAAAGACCTTGGCACGAGCATCTGCATCGAGGGGTCAAAGGTCACTTGCCAAGAACCCGTGGCCTGTCCGGCCGGAGCCAACTTTGCTGTGCGCAATTTGTTTTTCAACATACCGGCGCGCCGCAAGTTCTTAAAGTCCAACCAAACAGAGTTGGCCAACATCACAAGCGAGTTTGAGCGCATAGCACTCGCCCACCCCGACATAGCCTTCACGCTCCACTCTGGCGGCAGTGTCATGCTCGATTTGCCCGGTGGCAACTTCCGCCAACGCATCGTGGGCATATTTGGCCGCCGCATCGACAAGCACCTCGTGCCGGTTGAGGTTGACACCACACTGGCACACATCAGCGGCTTTGTGGGCATGCCCGCTGCAGCACGACGCAAGAATGCACACCAATATCTCTTCGTCAACGGACGTTTCATGCGCCACCCTTATTTTGCCAAGGCCATACTCACAGCCTACGAACGTCTAATTCCCGACGGGCAACAAGTGCCGTTCTTTATCAACTTTGAGGTTGACCCCGCACGCATTGATGTCAACATTCACCCTACAAAGACTGAAATAAAGTTTGAGGACGACAGCGCCATATTCCAAATTCTGCTGGCAGCTGTCCGCGAGTCGTTGGGCAAATATGGCGCCGTGCCAGCCATCGATTTCAACACCGAGGGGCGTCCCGACATACCAACGTTCAACAACGAGTTCAATGCGTCGTCTGCCCCCATTGCGCCGCCAACCATTCATGTCAACACAGCATTCAACCCCTTCGACACAAGCAGCCAAGCCGATGCCAGCAGCAATGACTTTGCACCACATGGTAGCGACAATTCTTCTGCGGCAGCATACCGCACACACCACCCCGCACCTGCCCCACTCGACTGGCAGCAGATTTACGAAAACGCACAAAGGCAGGCTGCCCAGCAACCACAAGCTGCCAACCAAGGTGATGCGACCATTGAGATTGAGAGTCATTACAACAACGCCGCCTCCGCAAGTGACACCATGCCTGCCACACCCGATGCCCTCCCACACCCGTCAGACAACGCACTCTACAACAATCTGCCGTTGCCCGACCAAAACGAGTGGCAAGCCAAAAGTGCCGCCGACCTGTTGCAATATAACGGCCGCTACATTGTAACGGGCATCAGCTCGGGGTTGGCGCTTATCGACCAGCACAAAGCGCACATGCGCATCTTATACGAGCGATACATCAAGCAACAGCAGGCACACAAAGCGCCCTCGCAGCAAATGCTCTTTCCCGAGCCATTCACCACGTCACCCTCTGAGGGCATTGTGCTTGAACAAATTATGCCGCAGCTCAAGGAGGTGGGATTTGACATCACCACCACAGCCCCCAACACCTACGAAATATCAGGCACCCCCGTCGGCACTGAAGGGCTGTCGCCTACCGCCCTCGTCACCTCTATCCTGACCGATGCCATTGCCGGGCAAGCTGATGCCGCCGCCACCATCGGACACATCATTGCGCTGGCCCTCGCCCGCAAGGTGGCCATGCCTGTGGGCCAATACCTCACCACCACCGAAATGAGCGAACTCATTGGCCAACTTTTCAGCTGCGAGTCACCGGCCATCACACCCGACGGAGCGCCCACAATGATTATTATCAATCCCGAAAAAATGTTTTAGGCGCGCCTTTAGATGTCATAAACCGCCAAAACGCACAATGCACCTTACAAAATAAGTCTAAATCACGGCATAAAAGCTATTTTTCACGCAAAAAGTTGCGTCAAACACACAAGTATACTTAACTTTGCAACGAGTTGCAGGCAAAAGTAGCCCCCTACGAATGCCGCGCAATACATAACGACAACAAAACAAATACAATATTATTAATAGTTTCAAATCATCTAATTATGAAAAAATTAATGATTGCACTCGCCTTTGTAGGTCTTGCATCGACCACAACGGCTATGGCTCAAGACACTGAAGTTCCTACCAAGAAGTACAGTGTGGCCACAAACTCTTTCTGGGCTAACTGGTTTGTAAGCGCTGGTGTATCTGGTACAGCTTACTACACTTCACAGGAGCATGGTGTTAGCAACAACCCATTCAGCGACAAGCGTGGTACTATCGGCTTCACTGTAGCCGTGGGTAAGTGGTTCACTCCTGGCATCGGTCTTCGTACTAAGTTCGACGCTATCAAGGGCAAGCAGGTTAACTCTGAAACGAGCCACCCTCTCTATACCGCACTCAACGTTCACGAGGACGTTATGTTCAACCTCTCTAACATGTTCTGCGGTTACAACGAAAAGCGCGTTTGGAACTTCATTCCTTATGTAGGTATCGGTGTATCAACTAAGCTGAACAACGGCAAGAATACTGACATCTACTACACTGCAGGTTTACTGAACAACTTCCGCGTAAGCAAGCACGTTCAAATTTTTGCTGACCTCAGCGTAGGTGCTACTGAAGGTTCTCTTGACCAGGGTGCCAACGACAACTGGGCAAGCTACAAGAAGAACAAGATGAAGCACTGGGACAAGGATCTCCGTCTCGACGTAGGTGTTACTTACAACCTCGGCAAGTGCACTTGGGACAAGGTGCCCGATGTTGATGCCCTCATGGCTATGAACAAAGAGCAGATGGACGCTCTCAACCAGTCACTCAAGGAGCAGCAGGACGAAAATGCACGTCTGCGCGATATGCTTGCTAACGCTAAAAACCAGCCTGTTGTTAACAACACCAAGGAATTCGTTGGTACTACTTCAAGCGTATTCTTCAACATCAACTCTGCTAAGGTTGCCAGCCGCAAGGATCTCGTTAACGTGAAGGAAGTTGCCGAGTATGCTAAGGCTAACAACTCTAAGATCGTTGTTACTGGTTACGCTGATAGCAAGACTGGTTCTGCCGAATACAACCAGAAGCTCTCTCAGAAGCGTGCCGAGACTGTTGCTAACGAACTCGTTAAGATGGGCGTTAACCGCGACAACATCATCACCGAAGCTAAGGGTGGTGTAATGAACCTCGAGCCGTTCTCATACAACCGTCGTGCTACTGTTAAGATTCAGTAATCCTTATTTGAACACTTAACGGTTCATATATCTCTTATCAAGGGCTGCGCCAAGTTGGTGCAGCCCTTGTTTTGTATTATTTCTTCTATATAACAAAGTTCAAATATCATCTTTGTTATTATCTCAACTTATTTGCCATTCTGGCAAAGGGAACTGTCCGGTAAAAGTCTAAAGCACATTGTAATGCTTTTGCCCTTTCAGGGCGCGACTGCTCCAACATGGGGAGACCCAGGGTGTCGCTACGCTTGCCCTGGGCTGAGTGCTCCATTGGGCTTTCAGCCCGCACTTGCACACACGTCTACTACGCTACAATTAGTAACGAGGCTGTGCATTGGTTCTAACATAGCCTCTCTACCACGAACATAGAAATGGGCACTATGATTTTTGCAAGGGCGGCCTGAAAGGCCAATGGAGCACTCAGCCCAGGGCAAGCGAAGCGACACCCTGGGT
>ENA-UEOZ01000825-UEOZ01000825.1-human-gut-metagenome-genome-assembly--contig:-NODE-825-length-16884-cov-114.712322_pt1 | contig 16884 bp, 30 predicted proteins | sample MGYA00242898_ERZ507912 | MGnify/ENA primary metagenome ERZ507912 (study PRJEB26167, sample SAMN06115410) | human gut metagenome | host: Homo sapiens | place: China:Chongqing | collected 2016-04-27... | reverse complement strand
AAATGATTTTAATGTGTCAATAAGTTTCTGCATAACATCCTCCTGGTCGTGTTTATTGACCTGCCGCCGCAGGTAAATGGATTAAGCCAGTTAGACCACTGGCAGGGTAATGGAATGAGAGGACTTGAACCTCTGACGTCAAGAATTCAGCATCTCCGCTCTTCCTACTGAGCTACATTCCACATAACCCGGATTCCCGGGTTAGCAAGGTATTTAACGTGTTATGCCTACCACGAGTTGTTTCGGATATTTATTTCTTTTTTAAAAGAAAAGTATGAATAACAAAAACCTTAATCAAGGAGGTGAGCCATCTTGCGTGCCAGATGACAAATACGCACGGCAGGACTCGAACCTGCTTAACTTTCCGTTAAAGCGTGCGCACCAGCTACAAAAATTAAAGAAAGGAGGATTAAAACGAAAATGTCAAAACAACCGTTTTACTTGTGCTTCCTGCTGCACAATTACATTATAACAGATTTCTTTTAACTACCTCTCTACCACTTTTTGCGTTTTTAGAGCATATCGCGAAGTTTTTCCACGTATCTCTTGACAAGATCACGTTCTTCCCGGCACTCTGCGTCCTTGGACATATCGCTCATTTCTGTTGTAAGTTCGTCCAGATGTTCTTCCAGAGCGGCAAGCATCTTCCTCTTGCAGTCTTCAGACTTGCCGGAACGATAGCTTTGCTTCTGCGTCATGTAGTCATCGTAAGCATCTCGCCCATCAGAGCGACTGTAATGCCCTCTGACATAATGTTCACCACGTCTGGCATAAGAATTGCCCCTGTCGTAATCCGGCATCATTCTGCCATCATTTGCGCTGTATCTCCCCATGCTGTCCCGCTTTCTTCCCCGCTCGCTGTAATCGTCATTGTATCCGCCACGCATTTCATCAAGGACAGTGTTGTAGTACTCTACTTTCTTATCCCAGTACTGAGTGTTCTTGATATCTTTGTACATATCAATCAGTTTGTATGTCATTTCCAGATTTCCGGTGGTCAGTCCATTATCAGCGATTTTGGAAAGTTCATCTTCGATTCTTGCGCATAAGTCTTTAATATCTCTCATAATCACACCTCCTACGCTTCTCTGGTCACAACAATGTTTGCATTTGCAACAGAAACAGCCTGATTGCTTGTATTCTCTACTGCGATGTTAACGCAACATCCACGAGGTACATCAATATAAATGCCAGAGGACACATTATTATACTGGTCTACTGCTGCCGGTGTGGAAATCATCTGTGAAGAAAGAACCGGCTCACCAGAGATTGCAATAGCCAGAGAAATAGCTCCGACAGTACCGCCTGTTGGAATTGCGATATTGCCAGAAAAATCCACGAAGAATCTCGCTTTGCACTGATTAGTCAGTCCTCTCAGCGTAATAATTCCACTTCCCTCTCTGTGCTGAATACAGTTAGAACCTTTAACTGCTGTGCTTGAAAATACTACGTTTCCATTTGCTGCTACAGTCTGAGCAGCTACATTTGTAAATTCTGCCATAAAAATACTCCTTTCATATCACAAAAGGACAGGTCTCAGCCTGCCCCTCTGTGTAATACGGCATAAGCCGACATCCGAAATCAATCGAAAGATACTCTCAATATGAAGTTATCAGCAATTGCATCCAGCGTTGCATCCGCATCCGTAATACGTGTTCGGATTAGGAACCTGATATGCCGGAATCGGTGCCGGATTGATTGCATTAATGAGCTGCTGTGTCTGAGAAGCCATTGCAGTTGTGAGAAGTGCAGACTGGCGATCCTGGGATGCGGCGCGTCTGAGGTCATTGTTTTCAGCCTGAAGAGAAGAAATCTTTTCATTGCAAAGATAATCAAGAATGGCTCTTGTCCCTGCATTCTGGCTGTCGATAATGTCTCTTGTGTTGCTGTTCATGGTGTTCTGCAATGCACAGGTGTTCTGTGCCATATTGTAATTTACGCCCTGGATAGCTTCCCTGGTTTCACAACAGCAGTTCGCAAGCTGTGCCTGGAGCGCATTTGTGTTCTGCATATTGGCTACAGTATCGGCATTGATTGCCTGCTGGATTCCAAAACCAGTCTGCATGATATTGGTGTTGATTCCGTTAAATCCGGTAAGCATACCGTTGTTCACTGCATAGAATCCATCACAGAGTCCGTTATTGATTCCGTCAAGCTTGCTGATCACTGCAGAATTGTCGAATCCTCTCTGAATATCCGCCTGAGTAGCTGCCGTGGCTGCATATCCGCCGCCGTTTCCATTATTTCCCCAGCCGTTGTTTCCCCATCCGAAGAAAGCAAAAATGAATAAAACAATAATCCACCAGCTACCATCTCCACCAAACATGCCGTCATTATTTCTACCATTTCCAGTAGCAGCGGCAATATCTGCTAAGCTATAATTTCCATCCATAATATAATCTCCTTTATTGTATTTACATCAATCTGGCCAGATTGTAATGTACTATTTCATTCCTTTCAACATGTGTTGAAACTGCCCTGCCATCTGTTGGACCTGATTAAGTTGCTGCTGAGAAATCTTCCCAGACTGTAACATTTTCTCAACTTCTGCTTTCGGATCTCCCTTAAAATTCTGTTTGAACTGCATGAACTGCTGTATCATCTGCATTGGTCCATTTCCCTGCGGCATCCCGCCACCGAGGGCGTTAAATAATGGATTACTCATCTGCGTTTCCTCCCTTGACTGCTGATTCCTGTACGGTATTAGCCCTAACAGGTTCAGAAAATGAATTTAATCGGTTTATAATAGCTTCGTATTTGCCTTTCAAATCATCGTATTCCTGTCGAGTAACATATTTACTGTCCATGTTCTGAACAGGCTGTTTAGGCGGCATCTGAGAGCCCACCTCGTGGTATTCAAATGTCCGCAGTGGCTGTGGCATACCGGATACATCTGTGGATTTTATATAAAATTTCTCTGATTCTGAATCCATTAGCAAAACACTTGTCCCAGGTGCTACCAGATAGGATTTTGCGCCGACTTCGCCGGATACCCACAGGATACCGCTATTATTTTGCTGTGGTTGCTGTACTGATTGAGCCGGCATCTGGACAGGCTGTTGCTGAAACTGGTTCATCTGCCCAGGAACGCCAAAACTATATTGATAAGGATTGTTATATAATGCCATCTTATACACCGCCTTTCTGATTATATTTTTACATAAAAAAAGAACCGGAAACAGGTCGTTTCTGGCTCTAATTAGTATCCAAAAAGTATCAGCACACTTTAATTATTTTATTGTTCACCCTCCGGCTTAATCGTTTCGCCGTGGATATACTCACGTTCATCTGCTCAGCGCAGTATTCGAGTGTATATTCCTTACACCTCAACCGGAACAATCTTTCTTCGTCCGGTGTGAAATTACACTCTATCAAGAACCTGTCTATATCTTTCTTTGTGAACACATATAATTTCATGAGCATACCCCTTATTAATGCTAACGTTGATTCTGCGCAAGATAATTTGTAAGCTTCTGTTTTGTTTTTTTTAATTCTTCTACATTATTCCCACTAATCTGACTATCCAGCATGGTCGACAACACTTCCAGAATTAATGAATCTCGTTCTGCGATTCTCCGAAGACTTTCATAATCTCGTCTATCATGTTCTTCCAGCGTCTCTACTCGCTTATTAAGTCGGAATGCCGGGGTAATCCATTTAAAGATTACGGCTGCCGCCCCTCCGACAATAGACACCCCTCCGCAGATAGAAAGGAAAATCTGTACAAATTCTGATATGCTCATTTAGCTACTCCTTTTCCCAGTAATATACCGGGACTTCATTTCCGGAATCCCATGTATCGTAATATTTTCCATCCCGTACTGTCACCACATGACCATCTATGCAGAGAATGTACGTGCCTGTCGGATGATCTGCGCAAAAGTCATTGACTGTATAGATATATCGTTCTGATTGTTCAATCAGTTTGCGTCTGTATCCATGCTTATAGAGGTACGCGCCCCAGACATAATTTGCGCTTGGCATATCTGACAGAGCGCATGCCTGTATCATTAATCCGGTAAAAACCGTTTCCCAATCAAGCCCGGTTGCCTTACATATTGCCCGGACAACGCAATCTCCCGTTCTCTTGTCCTTAACAGGATTAGGATTGAAATATTCCCATCTATCCATCAGTCAATCCCCTTTGCTGTTTTATATCTCTTTGCCGCTCCTCTGGATTTTGCAGCATTCTGGCGGTTCCATTTAGCAATCATGAGTCGGTCTTGCAGCTCTCTTAGATCATTGTCTTTGCAGTAATCTTTGTATGCAGCATTTTGTTTCTGCAAAAGATAAGACTTCCGGTCAAGGTCTTGCTGTAATGCGAATTTTGCCTGTTCGTCCTTGCAGTTATCAACCGCCGCTTGCATTCCAAGGACTTCACGCTTTGTTTTGCGGATTCTTCGCTCATAAGCACGTTGCCGCTGTTCCTTTTCGTACTGTTTGCCTTTGTCAGCTTTATCCTGTGCCGATAGTTCTGCGTAGGGATTGAATTCTCCATCACTGGCTCCGAAACTATGCCGACAGTTGACCCCTGACAATCCACTTGCTGTCCCATATCCAGTCAATGAGAACGGCGGAAATTTCTTGCTCTTGCCAGAACGAGAGTATATCTTTCCTTGCCACCATGCGTGATTTCCCGGGTTCTCGCCGCCATCACCTGTTCTGGCTCCCATGTGAGCACTGACCAGAACTAAATCCCAGCCCATTTCTTCCATGCGTTTTAGGGATATATCTCCCGTAGCCTGAGCCACACCAGTTCTGACAGAACGTGCTATTGCTGTTTCGATCGTGTCTTTTCTGCCAGATGGATATGTGACCGTAACGCCATCACTCACAACGTTATTAACCGCCTCTTTGATGGCTTGCGTATACCCAACCGCCCCAGTCATTACATGATTGTATGCAAGGTCACACTGGTTGATATACAACGCCTGAGCAGCACTTGCAGTTGTTCTTGTGAAATTCTTCCACTCTCCCATAGTCGCAAGCATATTTCGCTCCATGAGTCTTATCATAGCTGGCGACTGTTCGAGCGGTACAGGGCTTAATCCTGCCGCCTTGTATATCTTATCATCATAATCGAGAGCAGTGATTCCGGCATCCTCAAACACTTCAAGAAGTTCCTGCTGTTCGCGTTTGGTGTATTTGGATAATTCTGCCAGAATGTCTTCTAGCAGTTCACCAGATTCCTGTAGCGTTCTGATTCTCCACGCATCTGCATTGGTTAGAATATAATCCTCACCTCTGCCGATTCTTGTCATCATTCGAGACACGATCTCAGAGATGATATACTGATGCAGCTCTTCCGCAATCTGTTCACTGCCCTCTGTTATCCGGCGTAAATACTCTGGACTAAGCATAATTATTCCTCATCACCGAACAAAGCCGGTTCTTTTGGCTGTGCCTCTTCAACCATTGCCTTAGCTTCTTCCTCGGTCATTCCCTCGAATTTCACGAAATACATCCATGCCGGAACTTTGCCAGTGGTCACATACTGCCACCATCTTGCACGGTCGTTTTCTCTGACATAGAGGATGTCTCCAAAATCATAATTGACTTCATAAGCTCCGACAGGTGCAAGTCCGTACAGATCAGCGTAGACGTTCAGTGCGTAAATAACTTCGTTCAGACAAGATTCCAACTTATCCCTCACGTCTTTGATGAATTGCACTGTCCTCTGCTGTTCCGCTTCTACTCCTGTGGCCGTCTGAATGCCGCTAGATTCGTTGAAAACAAAGTATCCGTTAGAGAATCCAATCTTGTACCCCAACTGGCTTAAAATGGCGTTTATGCCGCTTATACGGGTATCTGTGTTGAGAACCGGATTGATTTCTTGATAAAACTCTTTCTCGTCCTGTCCAAATACGTTCTTGACAAAGTGCGGTAAGTTCATCTCATTGCGTCTATTCTCCATACCCTGCGGTGACATGGCTGATACAGGTGTGCCGCTCGGCATCAGCAGCCTATCATCTGCCAGAACAATCTTCTGCGAATCAAAAATCTCTCCGGCGTTTCTGCTGTATGCAATATCGATGTCTTTTAACTCTTCAATGGCTTCGGCAAATATCGGAAGTCCCAGTGGCGTACTAATATCCACGTTATTTGCCTGCGGTGTCCGCAGTACTCCGTACAGAGGCCCGTCCAGCTTCTCACCGTTCGCCTTAAGAATCGGCGGAGTGTCTGCCATTAGGTCAGCCCACTTTGTCTGTTTAAGGTCAATCTTGTCTCCGATGCTTTGAGGGGATTTTGATACATAAGCTCTGTTGGAAACGTAGTACGGATAGGTCGTCACGCCGTCCACGGTGGTTTCAACAAATCTATGATATTCAAGCCTTGTGTAGTATTTTCTTCCGACAGTATAAGAGTCCTTAAATATAATCCCTTTGATTTCCTGATTATCATAATCCACAATCATCACATCTGCCGGAGTAAATACGTCAAGGCTTTCGCCGTTTGGCTTAATGAACACGGTTCCGTAAGCACATCCATATTCCACCCAGTGACGAATCTGGAAGTATACCTTGTCTATCTGCTCCTGCAACCATGCTGCCCTTGCAGAGCCGTCAATCTGAATGCCGATCGCCAATGTTGCAAGTCTGGCAGTCTCAGAACACACAGATTTAGCAAAATTAATCGTCTTGATGTTATTCTTATCATCTAACCATTCCGGCACTCCCCTGTAAATGTTCGCGCACCGGTTAATCAGCGATTCCATTTCTGGAAATTCTGCTGCCCGGATGTTAAAGTCCTCTTCGGCTTGTTTTTTGAAAATCATGTTAAACCACCTTTTTAGTGTTGCTATAAGTCCCATTTAATCTACCTTTTAAAATCCATCCATCTTACAGAAGTATCTCGCACAATAATGTCTTCATATTCTACAACTTTTAAGATTTCGTTAATGTCAGATGATCCATATATCTTTAAACCGATGCTTAAGAATTTATTTATTTTATCTGAAAAGTACCTATCTAACATTTTATGCACTGTACCCCCTCCTGTTAAATAACGGCTCATAAGCATACCTAAGTGCCGAGATTGCGTGATCGTTTCCGTCAGGATAACCGCTTATTACATTTCCCTCTTTGTCTCGATCATACTCATATTCTGTAATTTCTTTGTATGCGTTCGGTGTCCGCTTCGGGTCAATGACAAGTGTTTTAGTCTGTAAGAACTTAAAACCATACTCGATACTTCCCGGTCCCTTGATTGCTCCTCTGGCAGGAAGTCCGGCGTCCCGGAAGTCGTTCACGGACTTAGGCTCCGCAGAATCACATATCATTGTATAATCGTCATAACCTTTTTTCTTGATCCAATCAGCGGTCTTGGAGTTGCTCCATTTATTTACATACAACTCGTCAATCAGATATATCTTCTCCCTAGCAGAATCGTAATAAGTTCGGAGATAGCAGAAGGCATCCGGGTACCATCCATAATCTACGCCAGCGAAAATACGATCCATGCGACTGATTTCTTCATCTGTAATATCTCTAATCTCCAGATATTCAAATACGTTTCCGCCGTCACCATTTGGAACACCCAGGTATTCATGCTCATAGGCTTCTGGATTGATTTCTTTCAGATGCGCTGCATCGTCAATAAACTTCTGTCCGAGCCACTCCGCCGGAGCTTCCAGATAACTCGAATGATGGATAACTCTTTTCGGGTTAGGCGTGAGCTTGATCCTGTTTACCCAGTTTGATTTTGATTTTGGTGGGTTATATGATGAAAAATCATAGGATTCATCGCCACCACGAAGCACTGACTGATTAACAGAACGTTCCTGAGCATCTCCCTTCATTTGATCCTTTTCCTCTTTCCAGAGGATTCCGATATGTCCAAACTCCGGCTTAATAGATTTTAGCTTGGTTTCATCATCCAGACCACGGAAGTATATTGTCTGTCCCGTCTTAATATACTTGATCTCAAGTGACGACACTTTGCATTCAAATTCTTCCATCAATCCCAGTTCGTTGATAGCCCATTTCATGTTAGCGTATACAGAATCTTTCAGAGTACCGGCCACCTGTCTTGTAATGCAGGCGTGCATCTGAGGATTATTCTTGATAAGTTCAACAATCTTAAAAGCCACAAATGAAGATTTCAGACCACCTCGACCGCCCTCAAATACATATTCAATATTAGGCTTAATCTGTCGGTTAATATCCACGAACGCCTTGCCAAGTACTCTGGCAGGAAGTTCATATTTGCTTTCGTCTGATTTTGATACAGCTACCAACTGTTCCCATTTGTCCACAGCCTGCATGTTCCCTTTGATAGCTTTATCGTATACAGCAGCTACAATGCAGGCATTGTTATTTGCATCCTCATCAGATATTCCCATCTTTGTGAGTTTCTTTTTCGCAGCAGTCGGGGCAGGATTCTCAGCTATCATTTTTGCTAATTCAGAAAGGGTTTTCTTTTGACGGCGAGAATGACCAGAAGCAATACCACCTTTTTGACCGTTTTTCACTGCTTCCTCACTGCTTCGACCAGGTTTAAAAGGTTTTAAATTTTCCTCGTTTGCCATCCTATCAACATCCAATCATATCCTTTCTGAATTAAAACGCCCTAGCATAGTTATAGTTATATATACTATAATACCACACTAGGGGTTATGTACCTCTACACCACTTTTAGTTTTTATCAATTTTATAATCTTCCGGTCAGCTTGGCTAGGTGATAATATTCTGCCATAGTTTTGCGTTTATATCCGTAGAAATCATTTTCAGATACTGGCATATCCCGGAATCGTTCCATTGTTCGATATCCTATGCAGTTCACTATGCTGTCGTATATCTGCGTTTCTATGCCTGGCGCATATTTGATTGACACTTGCATAAGATTGTACTTGTCATTTTCGTCAAGGTGTCTGAAATGACTTTGAAGCGCCGGTATATCGTCCGGCGGCACTCCATAGTCGGTTAGTGTAGCTTTTCTAAGATTCATTTAATCATCTCCTCCAACTTCTTCTCTATCGGATTAATAATCTCATCTAATACCTGCTGCTCGTAATTTTCTTTCCAAAATTTCTCTCTTTTCCAAAACGGAACTTTTTTAACTTCACCTATTAAATCAATACGCGCCATAGCTGTCAGCATTCCTCAGCATCCATCACATGCTCTTTCATTACATCAATTTACGAATTCTTTAAATTTCATTTTCTAACTCCTCCAGCTTCTTCTCAGCTTCTTCACGATCAGTAAACCAAGTTATTCCAAAAGCAATATCATTAAGCACTTTTTCACTGTAAACCTTATATTCTTCACGGCTTGTTGCATACCAGTGGCTATCAGCAAATGTAATTGATCCGACATGCTGATGATATACTCTATTAAGATTTTCGTATCCGTTAATAATATTTAATCCATAAACAGATGGACTTGGAATGATATACACATCATCTCCAACCTTACACGGCAATCTCACAAGCAATCCCTGTTCTTCTAAGTCCTCATAATCACAAAGCTTTCGCGCCGCTGAAATGTAATCGTGCTGTTTAACCCAGACATCTGATTCTCCGTCTGGTGTAATATCATATCTTTCGGTTAATCTCTCCATCTACTTCACCTTTTTCAACTTCTCTGCTCAACTTCGATGCATTTACAAACATCTGCAATCCGCTCAATAAACTCTCTTACTGTCATTTCTTTTGTCCCGAGAAGTTCTGATGCCTCATAGAAAGTATCACACTCTGCTTCGATACGTGCGCTGTGCACCACATCTTTGTTATTATAAAATTTTAAAATGTCTGGAAAGTGTTGTTTTGGCAATGGCTTGCAATAACCTTCTAAATACCAATGGAATCCCTGTTTCTCAGCTTCTTTGAGAAGCATTTCATTTTCTTCTTTTGTCCTGACCAGAACACATGTATTTTTTAAGTCAATCATCTGCGTTTCCTCCTGTAATCTCATCAATGCACTGATTTCGACCATCGACCATCCCACATTGATAATCCGTCATATCGTTCTCGGTAGTGTTTTTCTCCGGCAATGGCTTCAATGGACACCGGTCAGGCTTGCCTTGGCAATATCCATATTCACAATCAATCTTCTTCATGAGACTTGCGTCTTTATCGTCATCTGAGATTGAACAACATGCTTCAACACCTTCATCTAATTCATAACAGAATCTACAATCTAAGCAAGTTTCTGGTGTATCTATTACCAATACTGATTTACTCACCCACTTCACTTCCTCTCAGCATCAGGCTCAAAGTGTTATATCCCGGACAAGTTCTGACTCCATTTTTGGTATCTCTTAACAATACGCAATAAGGATATAATGCCATGACCTCATAGACGTGTTCTGTGAGGTCTTCGCCACACTGGTCGATGTATTTGAAGCACTTTCCCGGCCTAAGGAAATACCTTGCGCATACATACGCTTTTGTTCCGAATCTTACGCTTGCGCTACTCATTTGTGTTCCTCCTGTAATAATTCTTTATTGTCTAAGATATTGCCAACTACTTCATAATGTTTAAGATCAAACTCGCTAAGATATTCTCTATCCGTGCTACCAGTTTCGTGTGCTGCCCATCCGGCAACACTCCATTCAACAGTTTCATATACCGCATCCTCTGGGTAGGATTCGTCCAAGTGTGCCATCAGAATATCATTTTCCCAAATTTTCTTCCCGTTCTTGTCACAAAGCCCTGTGAACTGGCAGAGGGTTTCTGGAATAACCAATTCCATTCCGTCTGTTATCAAAAAGCCGATTGGCAATGTACTCGCTCCTTTATACGGCGGAACGATATAGCAATATCCGCTGTCAATATCCAAATCTATGAGGCTCCCTTCTATCCATTCTCCATTTTTGACTCTCTTTGCTTTGAAAAGAATTTCTCTCATTCAACTCCACCACCTTTTACAATTTCGATTGCTAAAGCTATCGTCTGTTCTTTTTCAATGTATTTCAGCCTTTGCGTGCTGTCATTAGTTCCCAAACATAGTTTAAATGCTCTCTTCTTTTCTTCTTCTAACCGCTCCACAACCTTATCTACATCAAAAACTGTCGGCTGCTCGTCAATAACTGCACCTATTGCAAAATCCATATCCGAATTTCCAAGAGAGTCAATTATTTTGTCTGCATCAATTAAACGCATTTATTCATCCTCCCACATTCCCAACAACCGCATCCTCTCATACAGTACAGCGACGGTCTTGCGTCTGTATCCGTAAAAGTCCTTCGGATTCATCGGGATATATCTTTCTCTGCTGATTTTCCTGTAACTTTTCCGGTGCAAGATATTCTCAATAACCATATCTGCTATCACCGTGTTTTTCGGGCAAGCTGACAAGGCGGCACTGGAAAGCAGGTATCCGTACTCTGCCGGAAAGTCTTTCAGCATCGCATTCAGTTTTTCAATGTCTTCTGCCGGAATACCGTAGTCTTTCAGCTTTTTGTTCCTTGTCAGCATACCGTTCTCCTTTCTAATCGTCTGGGTGGTGCTTGTCGTACATGATCGCCACACATACAAGACCAGCCACTCCGAATATGGTTCCAAGGGTGAATCCTAATAAGAATGTAATCATACAACCACCTCACTGTCCTCTGGCATCTGATAATCAATATGTCCATTTACATAGGCTTCCTGAATCATATCCAGTACTTTTATGGCTTTTTCTTTGGCAGAATATCTTCCGACCATGAGTGAGCCTGTGCCATCTTCGACATAGACATCCTCACTATCCTTTTCAGGAAACGCTGATACTGTGCAAATATTTTCGAAATTTACAATCATTCTTTTATCCTGACTTCTGATTAACATTTTGCGTCCTCCTTATAATCCTCAATCGCAGCTATTCTGTTCTCGTACATAGCGATTGCTTTTTTGAGTCTGCTGATTTCAACGTTATATATTTCTAAAAATTTATTTTTTACAAACTGATAATTCGGTACTGTCAGCGCAATGTACGGCGTTGAATGACCAGAAATTGTTCCGATATCTTCCTTTTTCACATACCCAATGTAGATTCCGTCTGGAAATCGAGTTACTGCTTTGTAGGTTTTTGGCTTCTCAATCACCTCGCACTCCTCAACTCTGATCTTGAAAACATAGTCTCCTAATGTTTGGGTTTCTGGATTGTATTCTCTGTTGCTGTCCAAAATGTAGAAATATAATTTCATTTTGCGTCCTCCTGCTTCTTAAAATCCATCTTCAAATCATAAATAAACTGGCAAAGTTTCTCTGCAATCTCGTCTGCATTCTCTACATTTGCAAGATGTCTGACGTACTGTTTACCGCACACGACGCAAGTTAATTTTCTGATTGTTTCCCAAACCTGCCATGAAATAATAGATGAATCAAAAGCATCCGTCATCAGAGAATTTGCTCCGTGTCCATTCTCATCTCTGAACCACTTTTCTCTCGGTGCTTTTAATGTGGTTGCAACATCTTCTCTGGTAAGACAACCTTTGTATTTTTCATCCATACGTTTTTCCAGCTCGTCCAGCAGTTCCTTCTTTTCCTGTTCTGTCATTTCACATCCTCCTTATCTTTCGCTCTTTTATTCCATACTTCTATTGCATATTCGGGATTGTTATAATGTCCTGTACCGCAAAGACAGTTACCGCATTTTACAAGATACTGAGCATTACCTAAATATCCCATTTCATCATCGGTAAAAATTTGCGCCTCTTCTCCGCAAAACGGACACGGTTTTAATTTCTCCATTTCCATCCTCACTTTCCCCATGTAAGTAACTGACACGCTATTGTGCAGTCTTCCATGATTTCTGTATTTATGTTTCCCCTGTTTGGTTCTAATTCATCAAGGAACACTCCATGGATATTCATATCCTGTTCCGCCTTTTATTATTTCTTTTCCGCAAACAGGGTGTTGATAATCTTGTGTAAATGTAAATACTTTACTCATATATACCCTGTCGGGGGGGGGATTGCCATTCAACCAAAGGATTGTACCATCCGATATCATCACCATGATTCTTGTGATAAGCAGATAGCTTCATTAGTGGCAAATTAGGAAAGTTATGTCCATCTACATCTATTAATCGAACTTTCATTTTTCTCCTATCCAAATGCTACCTGTCCGTTATTCTGCATGACTTTTTATTTCCCCTGAAAAGCTTAATTCAATTCCCAATTCTTCCTTGATAGCCTGCACATAATCAATCCATTCAGCCAAGCCCTGGTCGATATAGTCCGAAGCTTTGTCCATGCCTGCCATGAACTTCTGGCATCTTTTCTGACCGAATCCAAATTCATCATGCAGAACAGCTATCGCCATGATCACGCAGCATTCCGACACAAGCTGTTTGATCTTTTCAGATGCTTTGTCCAGGTCCTTTCTTGCCAGGGAAGTATGTATTCCTGTTACTCCCCTGAATCTGCATTCCTTTTCGAGGGCTTCAAGACCGCCCTCTCTGGTGATTCGTCTAGCAAGGTCAAGACCATCTTCCCTGCCGCGTTCATATTCACGCATTTTGTTCATTTCTTCACCTTTCCGAACCCGTATCCTGTCGGAGCATAGGCTCTATCAGTACTCGGGTGTGCTGTTTTAAGCAACCCATCATCAATAAGCTGGTTCAAATGTCTCCAGATGGTGGCTCTGCTTGCATCTACCTTCTCACAAATCTCGCTGACCGATGGTGCGTATCCAACAAGTTTAAAGTAGCTTACTACATACATGTAGATTTCTTTTCTAAGAGCCTGTCCCTGTTCGTATTTGTTCTTAGTGTTGTACATTCTTTCTCACTTCCCTCTGTTTGGAATCTAATAACTTATTAAAAGCAACTAGACAATTCTTGATAAACTGTTTATCATTATCATCAGGACACATTTCCGCATACTCTCCAAGCTCTATCAGACGATCAGTGGCCTGCTTAGAATATTCGTCTGTAAGTTCGGCTGAATAGAAATCTTTTATAGTTTTCCAAAATTCAGTCATAAATTTTTGAATATACGGAATATCCTTTGCTTCTACTTTTATTTTTATCATCTCCTTTGAATATTGTATACAATATACTGTATACGCTCTATTTAATTTTATTTTATAAATATAATATATTTATATTATTTTAATATAAGTAACCCACAGTAACCGAGATGTAACCGTACTAATTCGTGTAAACCATTGATTTTACAGGTAGGTAACCGAGTAACCGAGTAACCCTGACTTTCTCATATAGGGAAACTTTTATACTAAATATGCACATATAAATACTCGTATATATATATGCAGAATCAAAGGTTACCTAGGTTACCCGGTTACCTTTTGGACGAATTGTTTATCAATCAAACACAATATCGTCTGTAATCTCAAAATCATCATTACAATTCACAAAACCTTTTGGAATTTCATCTACAATTTTCAAGAACACACATTTTGTAACAATTCCGTCCAGTTTCTTCGCCTTGGTCGGATAACCTCTGCTGTCGGTTTCTACAAGCCCCTTCTTAACAGCCCATGATAAAAATGCTTTCCGAGAGAATCTTCCAATTTTGCACAGATCATCAAACGCTGCACTATAGATTATTGCAGTCGACGTTTTCTCTACCGGGTCATTGTCAATAATTCCCCACCTTTCTGTTTTTATATCTGGGTTATCATCGAATTTAATTCCGTTCATGGCAATCTTATCAAGCACGAACCAGTAAGCGCGCTCATTTTCAGATACCATTTCTTTCTCTGTCAGAAGATTCTTAGCCGTCTCAATGTCAATGTACTGGCCATCATGGAACAGCTGATCTGTTGCGATTTTATCTGCTGTCAAGATAATACTCATTGATATACTCTGCTTCTGCATTTTATCATCATCCTGTATAAGGCTCTGAAAATGCTTCTGCATGGCTTTTATATCGTCAATGGGCATTTCCTTAACTACATTTACAAAATCGATTCCTGCGTACCCGTAGTTCTTTTTAAGTGTATCTGCGGTAAGCTGCGGATCATCAAATATCTTTTCAGAGCACTCAACCTCAATAATTCGGTTAATTGCTCCACCTTGACTGACATATCCTGCAAGTGGGCGCTCACCGTTGGTCAAAATGCAGTTCTGCCAGCGGTTCTCCCGGTTGACTCCCAATTCCTTATTAGAACGACTTTTTCCTTTGCCTGAGCATAAATCGTATACAATCCCTTCAAAGTTATCCCTGATTTTGGCAGATACCTTTGAAGTATCATCCAGAATCAGCGGTAAGTTGTTGAGCATATCGGATTTTGCTTCCAGGGCCACATCGGTTGTTTTAAAATCTCCTATGTATCGTGATTCACCTGGATTCGCCCAGACGGAAGCCCCCAACATAAGTGTTACGGTCTTGCCGCCCTCGGTTTCTCCCCATAAGTCTACAAAAAATGGAAGGGCACCGACCAGTTTGATCAGAATACTGGCGAAGCTTGCAGCTAACATGATTTTTGGTTCAATCCTTCCGGTAGCACGAACTTTCTTCACGTGTTCATACCATTCTGTTCTGCTACCACCTACGCTAATGCTTTCATATAACTGCCGAAATCTCATATCGCCATCGAATACAATATCCTTGTCATAGGGAAGAAAATAGTCCCTGATCCACCCAATTTTGCTTGATGAATACTGAATATTGATATAATCGTCATTTGCATTCTCAACGTCTGACAGATACCGTACAAGAAACTTCGCATTCTCAGATGTCACTGAAATCCCAAGCGCAGACAAACCCACAATTTTACTGGCTGACGCAACCATAGTTTTTGGCACAATAACCTCGGACCATTTATTATTCCTCTTATAGATTAGCTTTATCTGTTCTTCCCCGGTCTCCAGATTCTTCATTCGTTCAATTGGAAGAATAGGGTGATAACAAGCTATAATATCCGGTGATCCTGGATTTGTATTTGATATTCTGATTCCGTCATCATCTGCTATCCAGTTAAGACATTTCATTCTGTCATATTCACAATCGGAGAAATTAGTCCACTGGTCCAGCATCGAAACAGCCTTGCTACTTTTTTCTTTTTCAATCATCTGCTTCTGCACTTTCGTATAAGCCTTCAGCAAATCTTCAAATTTTTTCTTTACACCAAGCTCCTTGGCTCTGTCCAGAAGAGTCAGCGTAAGACGTGCCTTGTATATCTCGTCTTCCTGACTGAATATCTCGTCAAACACTTCTTCGTCCAGAATAGAATCCCTCGTGAGCTTGTTTATCATTTCCACTCTTAATCACCTTCTTCCAGTCCTGTCAGGAATCCATGCCGGTATAATGCTAACTGAAGTTTATTCCAGGCTTCACACCACCTGTCAGATAAAGCCCCCCATCGTTCGATTTCTGCTCTGTAAAAGTCGATATCATGTAAGCATTCCTGCAGTTCACTTCTTTTCTTTCGTTCATCTTTCTTATGCTTTTCCACCTGCTTCTGATGACGGTATATGGCCATTCTGGACGAGAAACTAGGTTTCTGGTAAGTTCCTCCAAGTATGGTAAAAGCTGTCTTAAAATCGCAATTATCCATGTTCTGAACGAATGTAAATATGTCACCTGTCGCACCGCAGCCGAAGCAATAATAGCTGTCTTTATAGATTTTCATGGATGCAGTACGGTCACTACTATGAAAGGGGCATTTTATAAACCCTGCTCTGTTCGGAACCATGCCATATCTGCTTAGAACGTCTCTCATGTTATTCTGTTGCTTAATTGTTTCTTTATCCATTTGACAAAATCTCCAAAATTCTTTTGCCAGTGCCTTTCTTGTCGCAAAACAGAAATTCAACACCATACTTGCGTTGCATCGTGCAAAGAATCTTATATAAGACATCTCCATGCATAACTTTCTGTTCCTGCTCTACCCAGATGCCATTCTCTTTAACTCTTTTCTTCGCCCTGGGATTCTCCCACCAGAGAACATCGTCCAGCTTTTCGATTCCTTTCCCGTGTTCGCATAAGAAGAC
>ENA-UEOZ01000812-UEOZ01000812.1-human-gut-metagenome-genome-assembly--contig:-NODE-812-length-17102-cov-22.556476_pt1 | contig 17102 bp, 16 predicted proteins | sample MGYA00242898_ERZ507912 | MGnify/ENA primary metagenome ERZ507912 (study PRJEB26167, sample SAMN06115410) | human gut metagenome | host: Homo sapiens | place: China:Chongqing | collected 2016-04-27... | reverse complement strand
TTTACTGAAAGCTGCTACTAACGACTCATAAATCTACCCTTAATCGTGTATTGGATGATAGTTGCGGATTTTAGGATCTTTCTGACTCTCATCAACAAGATAAACCCTCGTTCCGTATTTCAGACGGACAACATTCTTCTTTGCTGCCTTTCCGAGGGCTTGCATCACTCTTTGAGAAGCTTGCTGGACTGTCTGGTTTGCCCAAGACTTGATACCTGTACCGGAAGAGTTGTTGTCTATGAGGTTGTTACCGCCCTGTGTTGCAGAGGATAGAACATCCTGTGTTGTTTCCCGGAAACTGCTCTGTGGTACATAAAGACCTTCCATTCCATCAGTGTCAAACATCTTGAGCTCAACCTTTACAATCTCTTCATCAAGGAAGATACTTTCAATCTTACCCTGCACACGCTGCTTACTAAAACCGGACATGATAGCATAGATGTATGTACCTTTTCTGATGGTCATATCTTCAACGATAATATCCTCCAGGAGTCTGAGACGAACTCTCGAACCGTCAACTGCCTTGATATTCTCATCAATGATTGCAGAAATCATATTTGACCTGCGTCTATCTGCTGTTATAGTATTGAAATACACAGAGGTTTCACGTTCTTTCTTGAAGACTCTCTTTGGAGAATCTTCTTTTTTCTCATTGTATGTGGCTTCTTCTCCTGATTGAGAATTGTTCTGACCGCCCGATCCTCTATAGGAAGAATTATCACCATTTGGGCTAGGGGAGTAGTCTGAACCTGCTGATGAAGAACTAAATGAGGAACCGGAACTTCTATTTGTACCCTGTTCATTACTGCCAGAAGGAGAAAATACTGAACTGTTTGACAGTTCCTTATTCATGCTCTCCCAGTCTCTCTGACGACGAAGACGCTGTACCTTCTCAATATCTGAATCTGTTACAGGCGAAACAAAGTCTGAGGATGTCCTGCTTTGGCGTACATTATTCTGCAGCTCACGCAACTTGTTCTGTTCGCTCAGTCTGGCTTGTCGGTCCTTTTCCTCTGCTTCCTGTCTTTCAACAGAAGATGCTTCGCTGTTGGAATACTTACTTTCGTACTCCTCTTTCTTGTTGACAGAATCATTGTCATTTTCAAGACTGTTCACGCCGCTTAAATCACTGATTTGTCCAAACTCCCTCTCTGTATTATTCATCTTATCTCCTAACAGTGAATCTGTATTGGCTTCCGGAAGGTCACCGGACAGATAATCCGTTGTCTTAAGACGAGGATCTGTTTTATTGGAAGATACGTCTGTCTGAAACATATCTATCACAAAGTATCCCACAAAGAGAATGGGAAAGTACAAAATAGCCGGCAAAAGATATTTTGGCTGTCTGAAATTGATTTTCTTTACATCCATTTTTATCTATGTTTTAATTGTTCCTGTTTCAATGCTTTATCGACTAACTCTACTGCTGTTACTCTTTTTTCGTTCTGATATGCATTGTAATGATATATCAGGCTTGCAAGATTACAGCATAGCAACACAAGAGGTAATCCAATGAATATAGCAATAAATGCCTTCTTATGTGCATTCCCCCATGTGTGCAACTTGACGGCTAGGTAGTTGATGCCTACCTTCTCGGCAAAGCGAGCACCAAGCTCTTTTTCCCTTTCATACCGTTCTTTATACTTAGGGTCATTCTTGTCAGGCATTGGCTCGCCGAAGATCATTCTGTTTAGTCTCGTTCTATCCATAGCTTTTCCTCATTAATGATTAGTAATTTGACTTCTGAATCTCTTCCAGATCCTTGTTGAGCAAGGTTCTCCAGTTGGTAATAAGGATTCCGTGAGGATTGTTCTCTGTACGTGGAACCTTGCGGAGATTTCCGGCAGTAACCAACTGACGTGTCAAGATACTGGTTCTACGCTCTATGCGCTGTCTGCCATAATAGGTAAATGACATGGAATCCGTATTCAGCTTGATACTGTCACAGTAGATACTACAGATAGTTGAAGTACCAATGACATTGTTATAGAAACCTTTCTCCTTCAGTGCGTTGTACTGGGCTAGACCGGTCTCATCCACGAGATACATTGCTTTCTTCATCGTGTACTGTATGTATTCATCGTCCGGAGCAAGAGTGAAGAAAAAGTTGTGGAACATTTCAATGTCACTCTTCGCCTCTACATCGAAAGTCTCAGCCATATCTGTCTGTTTTACCAGGATAGGAACCTTGCCATCCAGGACATATATTTTCTTGTGAGCTTCATCTACCATGCCTTTCGCAACTAGGATGCTTCCTAGGCTGACTACTACGCAGCCAACCAGGAAGAGTGTGCTGATAATCATTACCAGCTTGATTTTATTTTCTATATTGTTTAAAACAGCCATATCTTTATCTGTTAATCGTTATTGTTAAAGTTTTGGTAAAGCACTCATGATGCTTGTCTTTGCTGCTCCAGCAACACCTTCACCGAAGTTTCGGGTTGAGAACGCCGTATCGCCTTCCGGAATCATCCAGGCAGCAAGGTCTGGAACAAGATTCAGACACTTCAGGGAGACAACGCTGGCTACAAGCAGATAACCTCCTGTGAGGAACGTGTTCTGAACATAACCTGTTATAGAACCCTCGTTTGCCGTAATGACAGAAAGATTTTCTATTTGTACACTGATGACGATATCAAACAGGAGCAATACATAGAAACCGACGAAGTATAACATGGCTCCATAAAAATGTACCGTAAGATACCTTATCATCCATTTGGCCCAAGCACCTTCCCATTTGGGCAGGACGCTGAAGGCTATCATTATCGGGCCAAATATAGTGAGCATTCCCAGAAGTATCTGCTGGCAGAATATCGTTGACCACCATCCGATTTTGTATATTACAAGTGAGAAGAACATGACTATCTTGTCAAATCCAATCATTGTTCCAGCAAATTCAACCTTTCCTTTTGCTTTTTCCAGGTCTTTTGCACTTTTCGTTTCATCTGTGAGATTTTTCATTTCCTCACCAGTTGGTTGCGCATTTGCTTTTTTGATGAACTCGCTGGCTGCTTTTGGGTCATTGATTGCATTTTCTGCTAAAGTATCTCGCTCATGTATCAGATTCATCAAGCCACCTTTACCATCCGTACCATAGATTTTCTCCTGTACCTGTATTGCTTCTGCTTCATAGAGGTCGTGGGTATAGGAACCGATACAATTAGGGATATAGGCTAAAAGGTCAAGCACACTGCCTTGACTACTTCCAGTACCGGTCATCGATGGTGGATACCAGAAAGCAAGTATTATGGCTACACCGAAAACCTTCAAGATTTTCAAAACATCAATAGGCTCACCTTTGACCATCATCTTATAGGCCATACTACCACCCACACAGATTGCAAACATAGCTCCAAGGCACATTGCCATCTGGAGAATGTACCAGAACGGACCGTTCGGTCCGATAAACGTGTTGTTGCACAGGAAGGAGTTTGTGGCAAAGACAACATTGTCTATGTCTTCATCAAAAAGATCTATGCCTAGTGTGCGGGTAAGATCTCCGATGAAATCCTTCACATTGCCCAGATTACTGTCCAATAATAAATTTGTAAACATATCTATATATTTTCTTATTAGTATTCATTGCTTCTTCTTATTTCGACCTTGACTTGCCACCAGCATTGGCTACCTCAAAATTTTGAGTCCAACGGAAGAGACAGTCATAGGCGATGGTTTCATTTTTCGTTAACCTCTCAGGCTTTATGCCTCTTCGGTTAAACTCATCAACAATCTTGTATCCCTTCCACTCCTGTAGCCGGACAACCAACGTTCTGTTACGTTGAAGAATCTCCTTATAATAGGAAATGTACTCACTTTGGCGTTGTCCCATAGTCAGATAAGACTTTCTGATGATATTTATGCCTGACTGAATGCAATTGTAAATCTGTTTCCAGTTGTCATAATCCTCGTTGGAGCCTCCTGCTGACATTATCTTGTTGATGTTACGGTTGAACGATTCCATGGATGACTCGATCTTCGGACCTTCTACTCTCCAGGCTACATCTGAGGTCGGATCGGATGATACCAGATCCAAGTCTGCAATCGATGCTCGTTTTGACAGATTGGTTCTCACTGAGTCCGCTTTAGCAACCTGATTTCTAACAGAACGAGAATGAACCATACGATAGAAGTTCTTGTTTGTTAAATATGCGGTCTTCTGATAGCCCTTATGAAAGGTGTTATAATAAACAGCCGGCATCAATGCACCTGCACCTGTCTCCATGACTGTAAACTGGTTTAGAATGCTTGGATCTGTCTCGAAGGTCATACTTGAATATTGAGCACTTGCCTTCATTTGAAAGACTGCTAGCATTACAATGATGAAATATAGTATTTTATTCTTCATTATACCTTATTTTATATTAACCTTCTTTTCTTCTTTGCTCTCCAAGAAGCCCACCGCCACCGAGCAGCTTAGACTTCTGCATGGGCCTTCTGTTGATGATGACATCAGCTGCGATTCTCTGAGCCTTTTCCCAACAGGTAAACGTTCCTTCCAGAATTTCTTTTCTCCGAGACGTACCATAAAGACCTTTCTTATGATAGAACCGTCGCATCATCATGTGTGCCCATAATCGATAATAGGCGGAATTGACGCTATAGGCTATCTTATCCATATTTTCGTCCACACAACTCATTATATTTATAGTCTCATATACTGTTGACTGGGTTATTCCTGTACTTGAAGCAGCTATAGCTCCTTCAAATTCAATGAGACTCTGCCATAGCTGATTGCTTTGGGTTTTGAGATTCTTGAATAGCTCATAGGAAGTCGTATAGAGGATAGAATCCTCTGCGATAATGTCGCCTTTCATCAGAAATTCCTTCCTGTAATCATCCAGTAGCGTCAAATAAGACTCTAAGTTGTTTTTGGTCACATTCAACGTATTTCCTAAATGTATGACAGTTCCTGCTCCCTGTAGGATTGCGCTGATTAATTTGAGTCCACGCTTGTATTTATCCAACTTGTCACTTGTCTCTTTGTAATCAGAAACTTCTTTTACAGTTGTGCCATGAATGGAATCCAAACCTTTTTCCGATACGACTCGGTATCTAAGAAAGGATTTGTACGTCTTATGATTGCCAATCATTGCTTCTATAGAAACTGCGTCTGATGGTGAAACCAATTCTCCAAAGGCATTAGCAGAAAACAGCATGATTACGCCTAGGATGACAACTCTTAAATGTTCTTTCATAACCTTCTGAATTTACTTTTTTGTGTATTATTATTCTTTGAAGTTCCTTTTTGTCCTTCAAGTGCTTTGACGGCACTTTGTCGCCAATTATAGAGTGCTGCTTCTACAACAGTCTTTCTTCTTTCACTGTCTATCAGATCCAACACGATTCCTCTGAGGAAGTTCTCAATAGTATTCTGTGCATACATCACTCTTTCAATCATTATCAGATGAGAGTATATGTCTGCCAGCTGACTTTCTATATTGCGTGCAATCTCAATTCTGTCACTTGCAAAAAGCAGATGGAGACCATCAACATCTTCTTCTCCAGAATTAATCGTTTCTGTCCTGTTATACTGGATTTCGATAGTACAGTCAGGCATATCTCTTCGCAACTCGGCATAGCGATTGTTGACAATGTTTGCCAATTCCTTTTCGGATATATTATTGTCAAGCTTCATCGTTTCAATAACGCTCTCCGAAGCCTGTTCCGATGTTAAGGAGAAATCTATGGAAAGAATTGCACGATGAATACGTATTCCCAGCAGGTATTGTGGCTTTCTGGATAAGGACAAGTTAGCCGTGTAGGTAACATAGAAACCGCCACTTTCACTATATCCGTGACGTATCCAAACATGGTCTCCTGCATCACGATCCCACTTTCCTGTATCCAACCACCTTATTTTATATGCAGAAGCAAGTTCATCCATATTGGCCGGGATTCTGTACTTATCCCCTTCTGAGGTTTCTTCCAAATCCTTATAGTATTCTTCCCTGGCATTCTGCAGTTCATTACGCTCATCCTGTGCATCTTGCAACTGTTGCTTCAAATCATCCTGCTTCCTTTTTAGCTCCTCGTATTGAAAACTAAGCTGTTTATACAGTTGTTGATTTCCGTTCATGTTTGCCTGGAACATTTTCCTGCTGAGTACGTTCAACTGTTCTTCCAGGGAATTTATCTCATTTTGAATGTTTTGTATTTTCTTCTCTTTTTCTGTTATTGCATCATTCAATTGTGTTTCAGAGTCATCTCTTTCAAAGTTTGTGGACATGGCAAAGTTTTCAGATTCCTCATTCAGGCTCTTGCCCTGTTTACCATTTTCTTTCCAACTCCAACTACCTTTACCTAGATTGTTACCACCTTGACATTTGGCAATGAAGGTTACAGAGGTGCAGCCACTCAGTTTTTGGGCATCCGCTTCCTCGTAATAGATTGGTGAGTCGGAACTGAGAACGAACGAATAAGAGTGCAACGTGTCACTATCTGCAATTGAATCCTGGTAATGCTTTAATCGTGCATCCAATTTTTCTTTGAAGATACGCTTATCCATCGTCTTCGAGTCAAATGTTTCTTCGTATATGACCTGCTGTATGTTCCAGGAATCGACAACCTTCACGTTATAGCTATAGAAGCAGTGTCGCTTATAGTGTCTATGCCCCAAACCTGTATTCTTGTAACTTTCCCTTAGATTTACATGATTGAGTGTATATGATATGGAACAATTGTGACCAGGATTCTGCGTATTGTAACTACTTACTTTTGACTGACTCCATCCTGACTGTGAATCTGCCTTGCGCTTTATTTCTTCTCTCTCGGAGGAAGTGAGACTGTGACAGTACTCATTGTCTCTTGGACTTATGTAATGATTCCAGGCAGCATCCCATCTGGAATCATCGTAGCTATCATAGGATTCCGGAGCATATTCTGCCAAGACTTGAGAACCGCTGTTGATACTGGATATGTACCACCTTTGGGTGTAATATCTATTATGTAGCTTATCGATATAACCTTGCATATATTCTGCTATGTTATAGTCGTCTATTCTGAATAGTTTTTTTACTCCCTCGGCATCGGCACTCTGTACCACCCCCATGACAAATTCCTTTGTGTCCTTGGCATTATCATATATTTTATAGGCTTCCTTGAAGCCTTCATACATATCCTTGATTTCGTCCTTTGAAGCGTGAAAGACTCGACCTATGTTGGAAAACTGGGAAAAGTTCTTGTCGATAACACTACCTCCGATAGCTGATAGTGTATTAGTAATATTTGTAAAATCTTCCTTGACAGCTTCCCAGCTCAAACCTTCACCGAAATTGCTCAGGTTATCCAGAGTCGCCTTCCAATCAACGTTGCCAAGCTTAGCCAAATTAAAATATGTTTCAAGAGCCTCGTTTAGAACCAGAAACTTAACGTCTTTAAATGTACGCTTACCATTAGTTACCAAGACCTCAAACTGCTTGCACAAACTCACAACAGAGTTCGTTGTCTTATAGAGATAGGGACCCCAATACATGGCATTCTGTGGCTTTTGAAGCATTCCGTATGCTACAGTTATAAGCTTTGGCATAATGAGATCAGCAGCCAGGTACTTGATTCTTTTGTAATAATAGAACTCTCCATCATCAAAGAATCGCATTTCACGTAATGCATCATGACGCTTTTTCTCTGCTAGGAAAATCTGCGCTATTGATATATTACTCTTTGTATATTTGTTCGAGATAGAATCAAGAGCATTCAAGCCTTGCTGCTCTGTTTCATTCTCTATCTCATACGCTGCGCGCATTGCAGCGATGGTAGCTTTATCTACATTCACTGAATGAAAAGCCGCCATCGCTGATAAGCGCATAAATAACGATAACAATATGATGGTATAAATTCTACGCATTTTTATTTCTTTGTTTGTAATCGTCCTTCTTTCAGGACTTTCTGTGAAAACTCAAGGCACTTTTTGATTCCACTGCCGTGCCAATCTCTAACGAAAGCTTCAATGGCATGCTGATAGTCCGTATTCATCAGCTTCTTGTAGAGCTTCAAGGCTTCCTTTTCCGCCTTTTCGGTGGTGTAGGCCATATAGCACTCCGGTGGTTCCTCTACGCCAAAGACATCGCCATCAGTACCTCGCTTTATGAAAAGCTCCTTGAACGGATTTCTGCCGTCCTTGTTGTCCAATCTGTTGATGGTGAATATCTTCTTGCAGTCGATATCCGTCAAAGCAAGGGTTGCCTTGATATCATCAAACTTATCCTTGAACTTGCTCTGATCGAGGAGCATGAAAACATCGGAATTGTTGATGATAGCTTCCTTTACAATAGGTGAAGACGTGATATCCTGAATCTCCTGGGTTACAACTCCTACCATCGCCCAATGTTTTCTGGCTGTCTTGTATAGGTACTTGATATACTCAGCCATTGTCGGTGTAGCGATTGCTTTCCAGGCTTCCTCGATGACCAGACATTTTCTGCCCTTCTTTATACGCATTTTCTGCGTAAACACGTCCATAATGATAAGAACGATAATAGGGAAGAGGACGGGATCGTCCTTAACCTTGTCTATCTCGAAGACGATGAACTTCTCATCGAACAGGGAGGAATCGATGTCATTGTTCAGAATAAACTCCTGTTCTCCACCTTTATAGAATGGTTTCAGAATGGCAGCGAAGTTGTGGATGTCAAACTCGATGTTCTGCTGACGCATCAACTGTGGGATACGTTCTATGGCAAACTCGTAGTAGCTGTTGAAACTCAATTCCGTAACTTTGAGCTTTTTCTTCTGACGCTCTATCTTTTCTATCTGCCGCTCAATTCTCTGGAGATATTTCTCCTCAATGACAGCAGGGGTAAGACGCATCAACTGCTTCTTTGCATTTTCCTTCTCTCCCTCGGTAGCAGCCTTATCATCAACTACTGCCTGAAGCTTTTCTCTTAGTCTTTTTTCTCGGTCTGAAACATTCTTTTCTTCAAGACCTTCAATCTCATAGTCATCACCATAACGACTTTCAAGTTCTTCCTCGTACTTTTCGAATGTTCCATTCTTCTTGTCTTCAAGCAGAAGGGTTTCCTTCATGATCTTTCTCTCTTCGTCTGTAAAAGACTCGAAAGGATGAAAATAGGCCTCATAATACTCCACGATAGTGGTGTTGATTATTGTATCCTCAATCTTGCTGGAGGCTTCTGCGCCCTTGAAGAGCTGGAAGATGAGACTCTTCAGAAAGTTCTTCTTCTCGCCAAAGTTATTCTGGTACTCAATATCTGTAATCTTGAATGGGTTCATGGAGATTGGCTTCTCCTTCGTATATGAGATATATGTACCTCCATAATAGCTACAGATACCTTCGTAACTGTCTCCTGTATCAACGATGACACAGTCTGTGTCCTGCTCATAGAGCTGTCGCATGACGGTATTCATCGAAAACGATTTGCCGGATCCGGATGGACCGAGTACAAAGAAATTGGAGTTGTTGGTGTACTTTATCTTACCTTCCTTACCTGTTATATCTACTGCAAGTGGAACTCCCTGGCGGTCGGTATAGTAACACTTGAAGGCAGAATCGTCTCCCTTGGTCTGTCTTTCCTTGTACATCAGACTGAATGCTGCTTCTGACAAAGTAAGGAATCTGTCATAGTCTTCACTTATTCTGAAACAGTTGCCAGGGAAGCTGCCGACGAACAACTCCAGCTGATTATATGCCTTCTTGGAAATATGTATATTGTATCTGGCAAAGAGATTTTCCAAAGCATTGGTTACCTTTTGAAAATCCTCGTCTTTCTTTATCTGGACAATCAGATTGAAATGGGCATATACGAGCTGTTTGCCGTTTCTGGCCAGTTCTTCCTGCACAGCGTTGATATCATCAACCGCAATCTGGTTGCTCGGATTTGGCATTGAAGCGTGACGGTTCTTTTTCTTGTCTAACCTTGCATTTTCCCTTTTCTGATTTGGAAGATAGACTATTTGGTTATAGACCGCAGTCTCTACACCAGGGATATGGTCTATATCTGCCAGCAAATCCATTGGCATCGTAGCATTGTTTACCGAGACTTCCGTAAATGGTCGTATCTGGCTAGGAAGACCGATATTATCTATATCCAGCAGACTATATACTTTTATCTGGTTGTTGCCCATTCCTATCTTTTCGGCATCAACCTTAAAGTTTGTCATACTTGGATTTTCGCTCACAAAATCAAATGCAAAAAATCTATCTGCCAGTGATTTGCAATCTTCGGCTGACATAAAGCTGCAACGGATTTCATTAGCCTTCAATCGGTCATAGACCTTCTGAGCCTTGACCAGGAAATCTCTCCATTTTCCCTTGTCGTATGTTCCAAGTCCACCCTTCTTACCCTTCTGGGTTACAATCAGGTAGGTCTCTGAATCCGTGTATTTACGGCCGTTGAAGAACTTGAAGTATGAAGAGGAGAGAAAATTGTTGGTTCCACCTTTCTTGTTCTTAGCGATAGCTTTCATATCAAACTCTCGCTTGACAAATACATCCTGCTTGTGAATGGCATATCCTTCCCCAAGACTTTGCATAATGGATGACATCAGAGAGGTGAAATCATAATAACTGTCTATGTCTGCGGAATACTTACGGACTGGATTCTCCATCTTCAAGATTACGGAATAATCTCCTTTCTTGGTATAGATTACTCCCATACCCTTCACATCCTCACATGAAAAATAGATATTCTCGAAAATCTTTGCACGCTTTCCACCGGTACCGAAGGCACTGACAGAAATTGCCATTCCTACGAGAATACAGACTATTATCAATACTACTATCGCTATATACATAATTATTATTGTTACCTAAACTCAAATGAATGGGCAAAAACGAAGATTCCCTTCGGAGCTTTCTTGGTATGTAATCCCTTTGTCTGCTTGATGAAGATAAAGGCTCCACCTACACCAAATATGATTCCTGCAGCTATGATAGCCACAACGAAACCGATTGTAATAAAGCCTACAAGAAAAACCAAAAGTCCGCCACCTACAGTGCCGGCTGCCCAATAGATATATCTTCCCTGTAATCCCATAAATTCAAGGGGCTTTTGAAGCCCCTTGAAAACAGGATATTCGGGATACTCAAACTCCGTGTCTGCCATATTATTTCAAACCAAAGAACAATGGCAAAGCCTGAGCTGCTGCAATCAAGAAAATACAAGCACCGACAATCATCATGATGCTCTTCTTGACATCCTGCTCTTCGTTGTTCATCTTGAAGTAAACCGAAACGGCTCCAACAATGGCAACAACGCCGGCGATGGCATAACAGAGTTTCTGAACTACTGGAATGTACTTGGCAATCTCCGTTGTTACGGTTCCCAATGCTGCTGTACCAGCACTGTAGTTACCTGCGGTATTCTGTGCTAATACAGAAACTGTACAGAACAGCAACGCTACTGCCAACATCATAAAACGAGGATTCTTTGCGCATCCCTTGAAATTACTTACTACGCACTTAGATGTACCTTGTACATTCTGTGCCAGATTTTTGATAAATTTGTTCATAATTATAAATTAAATATATTTAAAAGCTCCAGAACCATAACCAACACCAAAGAATGATGGTAATACAATTACAGAACCCAAGAGGAATAATATGGCTCCCACCAATACTAATATTGATTTCGTTATTCCATCTTCACCAGTATTCATCTTTATATATATTTGTGTTGCACTGTAGATAGAAAGAATACCTGCAAGAGTTTCGACTATCAGCGATGTATAATAACACAAAACCAATACAAAGGTTGTCATATCATATAACCTTCCAGAACCGCCCGAATAATCGGTTGTTCCACAGACAGCAAATAAAGACTGAACATTGAGAAGAAAGCCAACCACTAATAGTAATCTCAGAAACTGTTTAGTCATACTAATCCTCCTCGTTATTCCATTCTCCAGCGTTCTCTAGGTTTGCCTCGAAAACAGCCGACAACTCATCCTTTTCTTCTGTCAGCAAATATTCTGCCTGGGCATTAGTACGAATACTCTGCATCTCACCCTTCGCATTCTGAGATTCTTTATACAATTCCTCGGTCTGCATATTTGCAATTTCCTCGGCAGTTAGAACTTCTTCTTCTTGGTTATCAGAATGCGTTCTCATATAATCTTCTTCATTAACCTCTACAGGCTTTTCTACTTCATGTTCGGAAGGAGATACGGCGATAACTTCTACTTCGCTTTTGCTACCTGCATGATTGACAACTCGCAAATCCATACTTATCATTGCAATATAGTAAATTGCATAGATAATGGATAGTACTAATATGAATATTCCAAATGCTCCCATATTATATTTTTATTTCATTTATGTACTTAAATATTGTAAAAACACCTGCAAAGGTATATATAAATATTGGGAGTTCATCATTTTATAATCACTACCTTTTATTTTAACACTTTCAAGAGTCCTAAGTTTATTTTTGCTCACTCTTTTGTTAATTTTAGGGTTTTTATATTATTCTTTGCATATTTTTAGATTTATATCTAAAGGTTATCCTCATTTCTTCTTCGACCTCGTTTTTTATTGACTACGTTTCTTTGTAAGTCCCTCTTACTTTTTACTTTGCAAAGTTATGGCGGCGCAGACAGATACCAAGGACCAGGCAGAGCCGCTATTTGACACAAACTTTTCCGGAAGCCTTCCACAAATCACAGATTTGGGCTTTCCAGGAAAGTTTCTGCCAAATTCCTTGGCTTTCTGTCCTCAATACACCGCCATCCCATATTGCACGTAAAAAGGCTCAGAGGAACTCGCTTAGACCGATGTATCTCTAAAAAAAATCTCGGATCGAAGGAAATGAGAAATCATAAAAAAGGCTAGACAGGAATCTGGATACCCGATATATCCGAGATAGTGTGAAGAAACAGAATGTTGAACTTTTAAAGACTGGCAATATGATTAAGTATGCATTGATGGACTATGTTCCGCAGAAATATCTTCGTAAAGCGAAGTTTGAAACCTTGATGAATGATTCCTTCATTTGGAATTTCAAGGATGGTAAGGCTTGGGCGGTCAAGAAGGCTGCAAAGATGGTGGCAGAGGCTATATCTACATATAATATGGAAAATGTAGTGTTTATGTGCGTTCCTGCTGCTTGTCAGCGTACTTATGTTCGTAGATGCCAAAAGTTTTCAGAAATGGTTTGCGAAAGAACAGGTGCTACCGACGGATTTCCATTTATAAATGTTATTGGTCGCAGGGCAAAACTACATAATTCTCGCCAACATGTTGTGGCTGTGGCGGAAGAAATAGAGCAAGTCTATATTGATGAAAATGCCGTTAAAGGAAAAGTCATCATTTTGTTTGATGATGTCATAACCACCGGCAAAACTTGTGACACCTTTAAAGAAAGGTTGGAAAGCCTAGGAGCAACTGTCAAACTGGCTGTCTTCTTGGGCAAAACTAAGAATTATAAAAAGCGTTTTTTGTCATAAATATATGTGAAGTTTAACAGATAGGTTTCCTTTGCGAAAAGGGAACCTATTTCTTTTTTTGTGGCTCTCGGGCTGCTCCCTCTTCGGTCGCAGCCAACAGGCGAACCGTTCAGCTTCACCTGTTAAGAGGTATCTCCGATGGGTGCTTTATGGCGTTCCTCATAGAGGCTAAGTTTATACCCTTATGCCATATATAGCATATATAGCACTTTTCTTATACCTAACGTTTCATTAGACCCTTCCGGAGCTTCCCCCTTTTTCCAGTGTCGATGTTCAAGGACTCGATACCGGAAAAGGGGAACTGCGGAACCACCTCTCCAGGGCGTTGCACTACCCTGCAGAAGTGGCGGTGGGAGAGTGGTCGAACATTCATGTGGGGCTTGCCGCCACCACACCCCTTCACGGACTGGCACACTCCTGCGGTCTTGTTATCAGAGCTGCTCTGGTCAGCCCTGATGATGAGACACACGGCTTCTGGGAGCCGCTCTCCGGAGAGTGCCGGTCCTCTAGACCCCAATCCTGCAAGCTCACTTGCCGGGTTGCCCCTGGCAGCGATACTGTCTGGGGCTTCGGGAGAGAGGTAGGCGAGTGCTCGCTTGGATTATTATACAGCATCCTTCTTTCTTCGTACTGATATGATACCGGGGCTGCGCCATCTCCTGGTTCTTATGGTAGTATATATTATATGTAGGTACCGCTTCTCCTTACTCTTTTCTACCATAGGAACCGGGACAGTTCAAGCAGCCCCGGATTTCTGGTGCGAAAGGGATGCTGAGATTAGGAATTATACCTATTGACGTATGTCACGATAGCAATATGTATCTATATATGTATATACCTACATACTTATGCTATTGCATATCTATGTTGTTATATACGTATTAATTTATGGGTGTATCGACTTATTCACTTATGGTGCTATAAGTATGCCGGCATATAGCTATTGGGTGATATAAGTATATATCTATATATTTATGCCTATATATACGTATATAGCTATGCAATTATATAACTATGTTTCTCTATAGCTATGCCAGGGCATAACTATTATTATACCTAAAGGTTATCCTCATTTCTTCTTCGACCTCATTTTTTATTGACTGCGTTTCTATGTAAGTCCCTCTAACTTTTTACTTTGCAAAGTTATGGCGGCGCAGACAGATACCAAGGACCGGGCAGAGCCGCTATTTGACACAAACTTTCCCGGAAGCCTTCCACAAATCAAAGATTTGGGCTTTCCAGAAAACTTTCTGCCAAATTCCTTGGCTTACTGTCCTCAATACACCGCCATCCCATATTGCACGTAAAAAGGCTCAGAGGAACTCGCTTAGACCGATGTATCTCTAAAAAAAATCTCGGATCGAAGGAAATGAGAAATCATAAAAAAGGCTAGACAGGAATCTGGATACCCGATATGACCGAGAGTGAGTGAATTAACAGAATGTTGAACTTTTAAATAATATAAATTATGGCAAATTGGGCAAGTACAGATTATAAAATTGAAGGTAACTCTAAAGACCTTCAGGAGATTTTCGAACTTTTCTGCAAGTTTGACAAGGGCGAAAGAAAGCCATTTGATGAGCATACAGATAAAGAGTGGGAAGGAAATATTGTATGGGCTTTAGGGGGCAATACTAAAGAGCTATACCTCAGAGGTTTCATCCAAGTTTGCGAACTTGAAGACGGCATTCTCTCCATCGCTGCTGAGGAGGCATGGGGAGTAACGGATTTCCGCAAGTTTCTTGAAAACCACTACAAGGATATGAAAGTTTATTATTGTAGTGAAGAGGAAGGATGTGATTATTTCCAGACCAACGATAAGGAACATAAGTATTTCGGTTATACTTGCATGATTCATTCTTGTGTTGATGGCGATGAGGACAACGAATATTTCGAGACAAAGAAAAAGGCTTTGGAATATATTGCTGAGCGTCTGAAGGTCTCATCCATTACAATGGAAGAGATAGAAGAATGGAACAAGAAATATGAAGGTGTTGATGACAACTTCATCGTCTTCAACGAATATCAGATTGTTGATTAAAAGGTAACGGAGAGGCTGACCACCTCTCCTCTAACTTTAATAATATGGCTAATTGGGCACATACAAGTTATCGTATTGAAGGTAATTCTATAGACCTTCAGGAGTTGATTGACCTTTGCAAGGCGTTCTTGGATAAAAAACGTCCTGTTATGGATAAAGGGGCATCTGTAGAGTGGGAAGGAAACATCATCTTGGCTCTTGGAATAGAGTTAGGTACTAGTTATATTAGGGGCTTTATTCAGTCTTATGAACTAGTTGATGGAATCTTGTATATTGAAGCGGAGGAAGCTTGGGGTGCAACGGATTTCCGCAAGTTTCTTGAAAACCACTATGAAAATATGAAAGTGTACTATATGGTGGAAGAGGAGGATGAAGAAATTTTTGCTACAAACGATGAGGAAGGAAAATATTTTCCATGTCGTTTTGCCGTTCACTCTTCTATTGATGGCAATGATGGGTTTGAGGACTTTAAAACAGAAGCCGAAGCTTTACAGTATGTTGCTAAATTGTTGAAGTGCAGCTCTATATCTCTTGAAGAAATTGAAGATTGGAACGAGGAACACGAATTGGATGATGACTACATTTCCTTTCGTGAGTACAAAAAGGTTGAATAAAAGGTAACGGAAAGGTTAACCACCTCTCCTTAAAAAGTAAATATATGAAACTAGTTATATTGGATTACTCTAACTCGCAGGTGAGAATTATTGATAATTGTCCTGCTGATTGGAAGCATGAAAACGTTGAAAAGTTGGATGATTACATGTTTGGTGAGGAAAATCTAGATTTGAACCCTGATACATGTTACTATATGTGTGGTGAGGGTATTGAGGTAACAAATGAAACCTATATACCAAAGGATGGTAAAATGCCAGCTATGATAGATTTCACTCAGAAGAAAGTCCAACTTCATAATGAAATGTTGTTGAGTATCAAGAAGTTGATGTCTGAGACAGCACAGACAAACCTGGATTTAAGTAAAGCCAAGAATAATGATGAAATTTGCCGTTCTGCTTATATTGTCCGTATGCTAGATGGATGCGAGGTTGAAGAAGTTGAGGTGATGAACATCAAACTGGAGAATGGCTCCTTGTTCTATATTGCAAAAGGGCAGGATGGTGAAGATGAAGACTGGCAAGACCTTACGTCCTTGGATGTGACTTTAGGTAGTCTCGATATGCTCTATGATGCTGTTTACAATAAAATAAAGGAGGAAATTGAAAAATAAATGTAAAGTTCAACGCCGGTAGGTTTCCTTTGCGAAAAGGGAACCTATTTCTTTTTTGTGGCTGCCGGGCTGCTCCCTCTCCGGTCGCAGCCAACAGGCGAACCGTTCAGCTTCACCTGCCAAGAGGTATCTCCGATGGGTGCTTCATGGCATTCCTCATAGAGGCGAGGTTTATACCCTTATGCCATATATTGCATATATAGCACTTTTCTTATACCTAGTATTTCATTAGACCCTTCCGGAGCTTCCCCTTTTTCCAGTGCCGATGTCCAGGGACTCGATACCGGCACTGGAAAAAGGGGAACTGCGGAACCACCTCTCCAGGGCGTTGCACTACCCTGCAGAAGTGGCGGTGGAAGAATGGTCGAACATTTATGTGGGGCTTGCCGCCACCACACCCCTTCACGGACTGGCACACTCCTGCGGTCTTGTCATCAG
>ENA-UEOZ01000801-UEOZ01000801.1-human-gut-metagenome-genome-assembly--contig:-NODE-801-length-17386-cov-4.227050_pt1 | contig 17386 bp, 16 predicted proteins | sample MGYA00242898_ERZ507912 | MGnify/ENA primary metagenome ERZ507912 (study PRJEB26167, sample SAMN06115410) | human gut metagenome | host: Homo sapiens | place: China:Chongqing | collected 2016-04-27... | reverse complement strand
CATTTGCGTGAGAAATCATTCTTTCGGATTTTAAAGGATTCCATGATGTCAACTCCCGTGATTGCATGTTGCTTCGAAGGTATTGAGGCCGTAAATGTAGTGCGGGCGATGGCAGGGGCTACAAATGGCAGGAATGCCCTTCCGGGCACGATTCGCGGTGACTATTGTATGAGTAACCAGCAAAATATCGTCCACACGTCCGATTCATTAGAAAATGCGAAAATAGAATTGGCGCGTTTCTTCAAGCCGGAGGAGATTTTTGAGTATGAATCTTCCAACTTGGGTTATTTGTATGCTTTAGACGAATTATAAAATAAGATAAGCGAACTTTATAATAATAATTAAATGTTTTTTAACTTCAGAAGACTTAAGACAGGAGCGGTCGTTGTTTTGGCCATGTTGAGTATGCCGGTTGCAGGGCAGGACTTGTTGGCTCGCCAAGCACCGATCGACAAAAAGATGAGAGCTGTGGATTCGGTTGCCTTGCAACGTTTGATTGGTGACGAACAGCTTGAAAATCCCGCGTTTGGTCTTTATCCCGATTGGAACAACCAATATGCCCCTCGTTATGATGTAGAATTGCCGGAAGAATACAAGATAGACTTGCGGCATTTCTGCATGCCGACGCCGAGCACGAGAATTACTTCTAATTACGGTTATCGTGCAAGTTTTCGTCGTCAGCATAAAGGGCTTGACATCAAGGTGTACATTGGGGATACCATACGTTCGGCGTTTAGTGGAAAAGTACGTATCGTGGATTACGAAAGAAAAGGTTACGGTAACTATGTCGTAATTCGTCATCCGAACGGACTTGAAACCATTTACGGGCATTTGTCCAAGCACCTTGTGCGTGAGAACCAAGTTGTAAAGGCTGGCGAACCCATCGGTTTGGGAGGCAATACGGGGCGTTCAACAGGCTCTCATTTACATTTTGAAACGCGTTTCTTGGGACAGGCTATCAATCCGGCCGAAATGTTCGATTTCGTAGCGCAAGATGTGACAGGAGACTATTATATCTTCCGCTCCAATAAGAGCAAGGGGCAGACCGAGGTGGCTAAGAATACGGCGAGTGATCGTCCGAAGCCGACTGCTAAGCCCCGTTCTAAAGTGCATCGCGTGAAATCGGGTGAGAATCTTTCCGTAATAGCATCGAAATATGGTACGACGGTTGCTAAGTTATGCAAGTTGAATGGAATATCCCGTAAGACTATGCTTCGTCCGGGGCAAATCATCAAATATTCATAAGCATAAGTTTGTAGTTACAATAAGGGAGATGTTTCCGTACGGTCGGGAGCATCTCTTTTTTTGCTATGTATCAGGGAGAAAGGACGTCTGTGACAAACGGGTTTCCAATCTCCTGAGAATGATTTTCCAATCTCCTGCAAACGATTTTTCGTTCTGCTGTGAACGATTTTTCATTCTGCTGCGAATGATTTTCCACCTTGAGCCGTGCGAAGAGTCAGGTGTTGTGGGGAGTGTGCAGGTTCGCCCTGCTTACAATATGAAAAATGCAGGAATAGGTTCGCATCTTTCAGACTTCTTCTGTTTCAGGTACTTATGGTGAACTTTCTTATTCGGCAGCCTTCACCTTGTTTTCACCGTTAGCCTTCTTTCTTCTTCGGAAGGGTTTGATGTACAATGTGTTATGGTGAAAGAACATGAAAAGGCCGTCTCCGCTCGCGTATTCTACGGTCTCTTTTTGTTTTATTCGATGATTTGTACTACCTTTGCACATTGCATGTTGTGGTATGCCTAAACGGTAAAATATGGATACACAAGGACAATTTGAGCAAATAATGAAGGAGTGTCGGGAACTGTTCGCCAAAAAGTTGCATGATTACGGTGCGGCGTGGCGTATCATGCGTCCGGCTTCGGTGACAGACCAGATATTTATTAAGGCCAATCGTATCCGTAGTTTGGAGGTGAAAGGGGTCTCGTTGGTCGGTGAGGGCATTCGCCCGGAGTTCATGGCTATCGTGAATTATAGTATTGTCGGCCTGATACAGTTGGAGTTGGGCTATGCCGACGCGGAAGACATGACGGCTGAACGTGCCTTGGAATATTACGATAAATACGCGGGGCTTTCGCTCGCTTTGATGTTGAAGAAAAACCACGATTACGATGAGGCCTGGCGCGGCATGCGTATCAGTTCTTATACAGACCTTATCTTGATGAAACTTTACCGGACCAAGCAGATTGAGGCTTTGGCGGGGCAGACTTTGGTGTCGGAGGGAGTGGATGCCAACTACATGGACATGATGAATTATGCCGTATTCGGGCTGATAAAATTGACGTTCGGTGAATAGGTTGGGATATAAATTACGTTGGGTAGCCGTGAATGTCAGCCGTTTGTTGCTGGCTGTGACTTTCGTCTTCTCCGGATTGGTGAAAGTGGTTGACCCGCGTGGTACCCAATATAAATTCGATGACTATTTTCAGGCATTCGGTTGGTCGGAATGGATTCCCGGCTTTTTGCCGCTCTGGCTGGCTGTTCTTTTGGCGGTTTTTGAATTTTGTATAGGGATATATCTGTTCTTTGGGATACGTCGGCGCGCGACTTCCTGGCTTTTTTTGCTGTTCATGAGTGTGATGACACCTCTGACGTTTTATCTGGCTTTGGCCGATCCTGTGTCGGATTGCGGATGTTTCGGAGATGCCGTGTCGTTGACGAACTGGGAGACGTTCGGCAAGAATGTTGTGCTGTTGGGCTTGTCCGTGCTCGTTTTTCGTTACCGTCGGTTGATGGTGCGCTTTGTTTCCGAACGCAACCAGTGGATGATTTCCCTCTATTCTATCTTTTTTGCCTTTGTTCTGGCGGGTTTCTGTATCTATTATCTTCCGGTTTTCGATTTCCGTCCTTATCATATCGGAGTAAATCTTCCCCGATCGATGGTGGTTCCGGAAGGAGAGGAGGAGCCGGAGTATCTTACGACATTCGTACTTGAAAAGGATGGAGTAAAGAAAGAATTCACTACGGAAGATTATCCCGAGGACACGGCCTGGCATTTTGTGGAGAGCCGGACGGTGTTGGTGAAAGAAGGATATGTGCCCCCCGTACATGATTTTTCGATTATGACGTGGCCTGATGGAGAGGATATCACGGAGCAGGTTTTGTCGGACAAAGGATATACTTTCTTATTAATCTCTCCTTATCTGGAGTTTGCGGACGACAGCAATATAGACCGTATCAATGAACTTTATGACTATTGCGGCGAACATGGGTATGCCTTTTATTGTCTGACGGCATCCGGTGATGACGTGATTGGGCGATGGCAGGACCTGACGGGGGCGGATTATCCTTTTGGCATAACGGATGAAATCACGTTGAAAACCATTGTGCGCTCCAATCCCGGGCTGGTATTGTTGAAAGAGGGTACGGTGTATAATAAATGGAGTTGTAATAACCTTCCGAAAGAAGAGGACCTGAATGTGCCGTTGGAAGACGGTGAATTGGGGCGTTTGCAGTCGGCATCGCGGATGATGACGACGTTGCGTGTCGTCCTGTGGTTCCTTGTCCCCCTGTTTGTGCTGGTGTTTGCCGACCGGATATGGGTGGGGAGTAAGATGTACAGACGAATGAAACATAAAAATAGAATTATCAACCTTTTAAAAAGAAAAGAAATGAGAAAGAAAATTGTTGCAGGTAACTGGAAGATGAACCTGAATTTGCAGGAAGGTGTAGCTTTGGCTACTGAGTTGAATGCGGCTTTGGCTGCCGACAAACCGAATTGTGATGTAGTCATCTGTACGCCGTTCATCCACTTGGCTTCCGTAGCCGCTGTATTGGATGCCCAGACTATCGGTTTGGGTGCAGAGAACTGTGCAGACAAGGAAAAAGGCGCATACACAGGCGAGGTGTCTGCCGAGATGGTAAAATCTACCGGTGCGCAGTATGTCATTCTGGGACATTCGGAGCGTCGCGCTTACTACGGCGAGACTGCCGAAATCCTGAAAGAGAAGGTAAACTTGGCTTTGGCAAACGGCCTGAAGGTCATCTTCTGTATCGGTGAGGTTTTGGAAGAGCGCGAGGCTGACAAGCAGAACGAAGTGGTGAAGGCACAGTTGGCCGGTTCTTTGTTCGATTTGACGGCAGAACAGTTCTCCAACATCATTCTGGCATACGAACCGGTGTGGGCTATCGGCACGGGAAAGACGGCTACGGCTGAGCAGGCAGAAGAGATGCATGCTTTCATCCGTACGACCATTGCCGAGAAGTTCGGGGCTGAGGCTGCCGAGAATGTTTCCATCCTTTATGGCGGAAGCTGCAAGCCTTCGAACGCAAAAGAGATTTTTGCAAAGCCCGATGTTGACGGCGGTTTGATTGGCGGTGCCGCTTTGAAGTGCGCAGACTTCAAGGGTATCATCGACGCTTGGAAAGCTTAATCGGAGTAGATAAACGGAGTCATTCCGAGGGCGTCTTCGTGTCTCGGAATGGCTCTCTTTTATGGTTTTATATTCAAATGACTATATGATGAAAAGACTCTTCTTATCGTTGTTTTGGTGTGCCGTAAGTTGGCTTCAGGTTTCAGCACAACAGAAGTTTGTGGACAAGCTGGTGAAGCCTGTGAACGGGCAAGGGACGGTACGTGTGATTCAGGATGCCGAGATTACCCGGATGGTAAATGGCGGAGGGGCAGAGAAGGAATCTTCTGCTTCGCTTGCAGATTCCGGACGTACATCCCAGTCGATAACGGAGAGCGGCAATTCATCTGTAGGCACTAAGCCCGTACGTAAGATGAAGGCCAACGGTTATCGGATTCAGGTTTATGCCGGAGGAAATTCCAGAACGGCTCGTCAGGAGGCACAACGGATGGCTGGAAAGGTGAAGAGCTACTTCAGTGACATGGCTACTTATACGCATTTTCAGAGTCCGCGTTGGATTTGCAGGGTGGGGGATTTCCGGACGTACGAGGAAGCTAATCAGGCTTTGCACGAATTGCGCGCCACTAAGCAATTCGATGAGGCGTTGATTGTAAAATCTGTAATTCAAATACCTTATTAAGCGGATGGAACGTCAGGTTTATAACGAAACGGTACAGCGGGAATTAGAAACCCACTATAAGGCTGTTCTGGCTTTGTTGGGGGAAGATACCGAACGTGAAGGATTGCAAAAGACCCCTTATAGGGTGGCTAAGGCGATGCAGACGTTGACGCGGGGATACGCCGAAGACCCGAAAGAAATTCTGAATTCGGCCAAGTTCAAGGAGGACTACCGCCACATGGTGATAGTGAAAGACATTGATTTTTTTTCTTTATGCGAACATCACATGTTGCCTTTTTACGGGAAAGCACATGTAGCTTATATACCTAATGGATATATTACGGGTTTGAGCAAGATCGCCCGTGTGGTGGACTGCTTTTCCCATCGTCTTCAGGTACAGGAAAGGATGACGCTACAGATTCGGGATTGCATACAAGAGGCGTTGGACCCGTTGGGCGTGATGGTTGTAGTGGAAGCCCGGCACATGTGTATGCAGATGCGTGGAGTGGAAAAGCAAAACTCGGTGACTACGACCAGTGATTTTACGGTAGCGTTCAATCAGTCCAAGACGCGGGAGGAGTTTCTCAACCTTATTCATCGAGATTCTCTATAACAATCCGTAAAATTAAGAATAAATAGCTGACATGATGATGAAATCAGATGTTTTGGCACTGTAGTTGTAGTTTACTATAATAAAGTGAAGTTGTTTAATTTTTAATATATACGAATATGATTTCAGACAAATTGCAGAAAGCTATTAACGAACAAATTGTGGCCGAGATGTGGTCGGCTAACTTGTATTTATCCATGTCCTTCTATTTGCAGAGAGAAGGTTACGACGGTTGTGCCACATGGATGAAGAAACAGTCTCAGGAAGAATTGGAGCACGCTTACGATATGGCGAATTACGTCATCAAACGTGGCGGAGTGGCTAAGGTAGACAAGATAGATGTGGTTCCACAGGAGTGGAACGGCGTACTGGGTGTTTTTGAGAATGTGTACGAGCATGAATGCCAGGTATCCAAGCTGATTGAAAATGTTGTGAAAGTGGCTTCCGAAGAGAAAGACATGGCTTCTCAGGATTTCTTGTGGGGATATGTGCGCGAACAAGTGGAAGAAGAAGCTACGGCGCAAGGTATTTTGGAAAAAATCCGTAAAGCCGACAAGGCTGCTTTGTTGTTCATTGACGATAAGTTAGGACAGCGGGTATAATTAAAACATAAGATTAGTAAGATTAAAGGCCGTTTCTGTAAGTTTGCAGGGCGGCCTCTTTTCGTGGGGTGAATTTGCCGGTAAGGCGTTTTCGGGATGGTCTTTTTAAGGAATAGGGTGCCCGTCGGCAATTTCTTCGTGTTAAATTTAGTTATATTCTTCTCGCGATATAACTTTTATTAAACTTCTTTGTTTACATTTGCAATACCCAGTTGGCCCGAAGGGGTTAGCGGGAGGTTTATTTAATAAGAAGGCGTTTTCAAGCGTCTGTCTTCGGTTCATCAAATCTCGCAAATTTGGTCAATCTACCGGAAGATGGAGCAACGGGAATGTCTGCGTGGTATGTTTATACCCTGTACTTATCGGCTGTGCCTTGGCGGTATGGCGGTGGGTGTGGTGTTTATATAATGTACCGGCGTGGGCTAACTGCGTTGCTTATCTTGGTAGATGGGCAATGCGAGAGCCTGATGAGCGAGATAAGCAAGAACAGCTCCCCACGCTTTTTTGTTATATAGGCTGGAATAAGAGACGTTTTTAAAATATTTTAAACCAACCTGATTTGGGGGAGTCAAGGTAAGTATATTGAAGAGGAGATGAAACGTAATTTACTTTTTCCGTTGGCTGTTTTGCTGTTTTTTTCGACCAATGTTAAGGCACAGGAAATCCATGAGGCAAGTGTGTTGCCATATGTGCCTAATTTTATTCCCACAGCTTACACGCAAGGTGGAAAGGTGCTATTTTTCACGGTAGAGGGGGGAAGGTATGACAATGAAAGTCTTTCAAACGGAGATTTTACAGTCTATGATGCCGATTTTGAGGAAGTGAAGAAAATTTCCGTTCCGGAGGAAACGTGTAAAACATATACTTTGGTAAGTAGGCGTGCGGCTGTGACTGATCCGTTTACGGGAGTTGTAACTTATACAGGAGAATGGGAGACTACACGAGAAGAAGATGATTATCAGTGGCGCTGTTGCAGGTCTTTGGGCTTGTGTACGGAAGTTGATCATGGTATTGCCGAGGCTTTCGAAAACCAACGGTTGTTCTTGACTCAAACTTTGTTTAATGAGGATGACAAGTTCGAGTATTTGTTTGAGACGATAGAGGTGAAGGAAACCTCCAAATATGAAAGGGACAGGGACGGTGACGGGGTGACAGATGAAGTTACAAGGTCCTATTCGGCTGTGGAATCCGGTTTGGAAATCCGGCAAGATGACGGGACGGTGTTGTTCCGGCATGATTATGCAGATTTGAATAATGTCATGGGTACGGAGGCCATGCTTTACCGTGTAGGTGGGAAAACGTATTTGGTAATCGAAGAAAATGGCTATATGGATGGCTCGGAAGAAAGATTTCGTTCATATACTATCTATCTTATAGATTCAAAGGCCAATACGATAAAGGAACTCAAGCGTTCAAGTTGTGTGCGTGCTTATCCTAATCCGGCTCGGAAGGGGGAGGTGGTTACGATGGAAATTCCTATCGCGGAAGATAAGGCAAGCCAGCGTGAGGTGTGTGTGACTTCGGTGGACGGGCGTACGGTGACACGGATGTCTGTGGAGGCCGGAGTGCGCACCGTTCAAATTCCCATACAGCGGATACCATCAGGAGTATATAACTTCACGCTGACCGAGAAGGGGCGTGTGGTGGAAAATAGCCGCATTATTGTGCGTTAAGTTTGGGCATCGTGTCTCAAACTGGTTTTGGCATTCCACTCGTGTTTTGGGTGGAATGCTTTTTTTCAAGAGTGTAAGTCCTATTGTTTATTATTTATGGATGGTTTGTGAAAAAGGATAAGGCTTGTGTGGCATAAAAATGGATAAAAATATTGCACCAGAATGATATTCTTTCCCTTTTTTGTGTATCTTTGCCCACGTAAAGACAAAGGGGTGCCCGGAAAGGGGCTGAGATTATACCCTCGAACCTGATGCAGTTCGTACTGCCGTAGGGATTGGATTTTATTTTCTTTCCATACCGCCGTTTGCGGTGCTTCTTTGTACTTGTCTTTTTCAGTAATAATTAAAAGTAGATGAAATGAAAATTTCGGTGAATAACAAAGAAGTGGAGACAGCAGCCGTTTCGATTTCTGCATTGGTGGAAGAGCTATCGCTTCCGCTTCAGGGGATAGCCGTGGCTGTAGAGAACCGTTTGGTGCCCCGTACCGCGTGGGACGGTTATGCGTTGGCCGAGGGGATGAACATTGTCATCATCAAAGCGGCGTGCGGCGGATAGCATTTAGTCATTCAATCCAATAAGACAGCAAAAATATGGAAAAATTAGTCATAGCAGGACGGGAGTTTACGTCCCGTTTGTTTTTAGGTACAGGTAAGTTTGATTCCAACGACCTGATGGCCCGTTCCATCATAGCTTCCGGAACGGAAATGGTGACGGTAGCCATGAAACGTATCGAACTGGAAGACAAGGAGGACGACATGCTGAAGCATATCGTGCGTCCCGAGATACAATTATTGCCGAACACGTCGGGTGTCCGGAATGCCGAAGAAGCCGTGTTCGCCGCCCAGATGGCACGCGAGGCATTCGGCACGAATTGGTTGAAGTTGGAAATTCATCCCGACCCGCGTTATTTGTTGCCCGATTCCACGGAGACCCTGAAGGCCACGGAGCAGTTGGTGAAGTTGGGCTTTGTCGTATTGCCTTATTGTCAGGCCGATCCTACGCTTTGCAAACATCTGGAAGAAGCCGGAGCGGCCACAGTCATGCCTTTGGGAGCACCCATCGGGACAAACAAGGGATTGCAGACCCGTGATTTCCTGCGCATCATCATCGAGCAGGTCAACGTACCGGTAGTCGTGGATGCCGGTATCGGAGCGCCCAGTCATGCTGCCGAGGCCATGGAGATGGGAGCTTCCGCTTGTTTGGTGAATACAGCCATAGCCGTGGCCGGCGACCCGGTGGCGATGGCCGTGGCTTTCAAGCAGGCAGTGGAAGCCGGACGTATGGCATACGAAGCCGGATTGGGATTGCAGACAGACAGTTTCGTGGCAGAGGCCAGTTCGCCCCTGACGGCATTTTTGAACGATTAAACGGGAAGAAGATATGTTTTCGGACGAATTGGAAAAGATTTCATGGGAGGAAACCACGGCACGGATCAACGCCAAAACGGAGGCCGACGTGCGCCGTGCCCTCTCGAAAGAACATTGTGACGTGGACGATTTCATGGCTTTGGTGTCTCCGGCAGCCGCTCCCTATTTGGAGACGATGGCGCGGTTGAGCCGTAAATATACCGAAGAGCGTTTCGGCAAGACCATGTCCATGTTCATACCTTTGTATATTACCAACTCCTGCACCAACTCCTGTGTGTATTGCGGTTTCCATATCAGCAACCCGATGCGCCGTACCATTTTGACGGAGGAGGAGATAGAGAACGAATACAAAGCCATCAAGAAGTTGGCGCCTTTCGAGAACCTCTTGATAGTGACAGGAGAGAATCCGGCCAAAGCCGGCGTGCCTTATCTGGCGCGTGCCTTGGATTTGGCCAAACCCTACTTCAGTAACCTGAAGATAGAAGTGATGCCGCTCAAGACCGAAGAGTATGAAGAACTGAAGGCACACGGGATGAACGGAGTCATTTGCTTCCAGGAAACGTACCACAAGGCAAACTACAATATCTACCATCCTCGGGGCATGAAGTCGAAATTCGAGTGGCGTGTCAACGGTTTCGACCGCATGGGACAGGCCGGGGTGCATTCCATCGGGATGGGAGTCCTCATTGGCCTGGAGAAAGAATGGCGCACGGACATTACGATGATGGCTTATCATTTACGTTATTTGCGGAAGCATTATTGGCGGACGAAATACAGTGTGAACTTCCCCCGTATGCGGCCCTCCGAGAACGGAGGCTTCCAGCCGAATGTCGTCATGAGCGACCGTGAACTGGCCCAGGTCACTTTTGCCATGCGTATTTTCGACCACGATGTGGACATTTCCTATTCCACACGCGAACCGGCGGCCATCCGTGACCACATGGCCACGTTGGGCGTGACCACGATGAGTGCGGAAAGCAAGACGGAGCCGGGAGGATATTATACCTATCCGCAGGCATTGGAGCAGTTCCATGTGAGCGACGAACGCACAGCCGTGGAGGTGGAGAAGGCATTGAGAAAGGCCGGTCGTGAACCGGTATGGAAGGATTGGGATGCCAGTTTCGATTTGAAAACCGTGGGTAAGCGAGAGCAGAGGAAAGCTCGCTTGCCTCTGCCGAGCGAGAGCGATTTATCCAAATCTTATGTAAAATGCTGACCATGTCCGAGATGGAGAATAAAAAGTTAGGGCGGTACGAGCGTCAGACCATGTTGCCGGAAATCCGTACCGGAGGGCAGGAACGCTTGCGCGCGGCGCGGGTGTTGGTTGTCGGGACGGGCGGGTTAGGTTCCCCCGTCTCGCTCTATCTGGCCGGTGCCGGAATAGGGCACATCGGGTTGGTGGATGATGACACGGTGAGTACGACCAATTTGCACCGCCAGGTTCTTTATGCGGAGGCGGAAGCGGGGCTGCCCAAAGTGGTGTTGGCTGCCCGTCGGTTGCGTGCATTGAACAGCGATGTGGACGTGAGGCCGTACGCTTGTCGTCTGACGCCGGATAATGCCGCCGGTATGATTCAAGACTATGATATTGTGGTGGATGCTTGCGACAATTATCCGACCCGTTATCTTTTGAACGATATTTGCAGGGCGCAAGGCAAGCCATACGTTTACGGTGCCATCGAAGGGTTCTGCGGCCAGGTGTCCGTCTTCTGTCGTACTGCGGAAGCGAAGAACTATCGGGATTTGTATCCGGACGAAGAGGCGGCGTACCGGTTGCCTCCGGCTTTTAAAGGCGTTGTGGGCATGACCCCGGCGATAGTAGGCAGTGTGCAGGCCCACGAGGTGATGAAACTGGTTTGCGGTTACGGCGACGTGCTGGACGGCCGCTTGTGGACGATAGATTTGCGTACGATGCAGTCTTATATCATCGAACTTTAACCCCATAAATAGATACGAAATGAAAAAGAGAGTGTTTTGCTGTTTGGCAAGTTTGCTTTGCTGGTCGGCGGTGGCTGTCCGTGCCGCGAAAGTGGATACGGTGGAGGTGCACAGTCGGAAGATGGGACGTGCGGTGCGTACCATAGTGATTTCTCCCGAAAAGACAGAAGGCAAGGGAGCTGCTGTGGTTTATCTGTTGCACGGTTATGGCGGAAATGAAACCACATGGCCCGGCTTGAAACCGGAACTCAAAGACTATGCCGACCGTGAGAATTTGATTTTCGTATGTCCGAATGGAGAAAACAGTTGGTATTGGGACAGTCCGCTCAATGAAGATTCCCAGTTTGAGACGTTCGTCAGCCGGGAACTGGTGTCTTACGTGGACGGACATTACCGTACGTTGCCGTCTCGCGAGAAGCGGGCCATTACCGGATTGAGTATGGGTGGCCATGGTGCCCTATGGTTGGCCATACGCCATCAGGATGTTTTCGGAGCGGCGGGCAGTACGAGTGGCGGACTGGACATCCGGCCTTTTCCGGACAATTGGGACATGAAGGAACAAATCGGGGCAAAAGATGCCGGGGTGTGCGATTGGGACGATTATACCGTCATCAACCAGACGGGCAAACTCAAGGATGGTGCCCTACGGATTATTTTTGATTGCGGCTATGATGATTTCTTCTTTGAAGTCAACCAAGCCTTCCATCAAAAGTTGTTGGAACGAGGCGTCATGCACGACTTTATTGTGCGTCCCGGAGCGCATACGGGGGAATATTGGAGCAATTCCATCGATTATCAAATCTTGTTTTTCTTGAAATTCTTCAGAGAAAGTCATTGACCGTTACGGTCCGCAGGGTGGTCATTTGGAGTTTTGCCGTGGGAGAACGGATATCTTTTTCGCAGCTTGCCGGAGTTCCTCTAAGATGTGGCTACGGATGAAACCTTGCGACGACAAGGCATAGTGTGTACACAAGAGGGCAAGGAACGAGCTGAAGATGAACAGCATGCCGGTAGAAAAGAGGATGTTCCCCAATCCTACCAAGGGAGACATGATGCCGCCTACGGCAAAACCGGCAGTGCCGAGAAGTGCCGAAGCCACGCCTGCATTTTCTCTTTCGCATTCCATGGCCAACGTGTTGGAAGCGGTAAAGGTGATGCCTGCCATAGAGAGGAGGGCGAAGACCAATGTTTCGTATATCCAAAAGCTACATCCTTGCGACAGAGCTGCAAGCCATGCGAAAGACAGCCACAACATGCCACTGCTGCCGATGTGCAACGCATCTTTCATCGTAGGCAATTTGACCGCAACGGTCGAGGCGATGGCCATGGCTATGGCATTTGCCCCGAAACACAGGCTGAATTGCATGGCGGAAAGGCCGTAATGTTCCTGCATGATGAAAGGAGCCGATGCGATATTCACGAAAAGTACTCCCATCGTAAATCCGTATTGTAAAGTGTAGGCCAAATATTGCCGGTTGCGTAATATGAGGCTGAAGTTACGGAGGATGTCGTTCCACCGGACGGAAGTACGCAGTTCGGTCGGATGCGATTCCTCCATACGGAAACTGCCGGCCAATAGAATCGTTCCCAATAAAAAGAGACTCCAGAAGATGCCTTGCCATCCGCTTGCATCGGCCAAGAAGCCTCCGGCTATAGGTGCTGCAACAGTGGCTACTCCGTTTATGCCTCCTATGACGGCCAATACACCGGCCAGTTCGCGGGCAGAATATTTGTCGGCTGCAATGGAACGGGAGAGAACGACACCGCCCGCACCGGATACACCCTGCAAGAAGCGTAAGGTGATGAATTGCAGGATGTTTTCGGAAAAAATGCAACCGGCTGTGGATAACAGGAAAAGCATGAGTGCGACTGACAATACGGGACGTCGGCCGTATTTGTCACTCAACGGACCGAAAAACAGTTGGCCTGCGGCAAGTCCGGCCATACTGGTCGTCAGTCCCAGTTGTACCATAGACGATGTGGTGCGGAAGTAGACCGACATGGCAGGCAACGTGGGCAGATACATATCCATCACGAACGGTCCGAAGGCACTCAAGAGGCCTAAGAATAACAAGATGAATGTTTTTGAGTTCCGTTTGCTTCTCATTGTCTCCGATTACTTTGTTTTTTCCGGTGCAAAAGTACTTCAATCGGAACTGTTTTCGTTTGTCGTAACGTGTACAAAACATTTCATTATCGGAATAATATACGGCAGAGGAAGTGATTTTTCGTATATTTGCGGTCTAAAAAGGAATAAAGTCATGGCCGTATTCTTACCTTCCGATACTTCAACCATCCGCTATGAGGAAACCGATTTGGCCTCGCTGCATTCAAGACCAAGCCATTTCGTGTGTGGGGTTTATTTGATTTGCGTCCGTGGCACGGCTGTCGTGTCCACCGGCGTACAGCAATATGCCTTGGGGGAGCAGACCGAGCTTATTTTTCTTACAGGAAGCCTGATACAAGTGCTTTGTGCGTCGGATGATTTTATGGTACGTTTGCTGATGTTTCCCAAAGATGTTTTTCTGAAAGCCGTCCTGCCCATAGATACCCCTTACCTGAACTACACGCACGAACATCCTTGTTACCGTCATACGGAGGATGAGCGGAGCCAGGCCACATGGCTACAGATCAATTTATGGATGGATATGGCACAAATGCTTTTTTGCGGTAATGTATCCCCGTTCAGGCAGCAGCAAGAGTATAATTTCCTGCAAGGTTTGCTGATGTGGCTGTTCAACACCATACAGGAAAAGCTGTCGGTCGCGAAGCAGTACAGCCGTAAGCAGGCGATTTGCCACAGGTTCATGCAGTTGGTGCGCGACCATGGCGCACAGGAGCACCAAGTGGCTTTTTATTCAGAAAAGCTTTGCATCACTCCACGCTATTTGCATCAGATTACCGTCCGCTATATGGGTGGACGTTCGCCTAAACAGTTGATAGACGAGCAGTTGGTGGCAGAGATTAAGGTATTGCTTAGCGAGCCGGACTTGTCCGTTACGGAAATCGCGGAGCGACTTCATTTTACAGACCAGTCGTGTCTCACACGTTTCTTCAAAAAGCACACGGGACTGTCGCCCCGGGATTCCCGATTGAAAAATTTTGCGGGCGGGGAGCGTGAAATTTTTGTGCGCCAAACGGAAAATCGTTTGGCTTAGATTGAAAAATCAATTGCCGCAGAACAAAATATGAATCTGCGGCAATTGATTTTTGGAATGGCTCTGCTTATTTACATCGTTAATTATGAGCGATTTATGAAAACGCCTGTTCCATAAGGCGATGTAAGCAGAAAAGCATACATTTTAGGTTGAGGCCTTTTACAACGGGAAGTCTTCGAAGGCATACAGTACGGTAGACAGGTAGCGTTCGCCCGTGTCGGGAAGCAGCACGACAATCGTTTTGCCCTCATTCTCCGGGCGGCGTGCGATTTGCAGGGCGGCGTGCAGGGCCGCGCCGGATGAGATGCCCGCGAGCACCCCCTCGTGGCTGGCCAGCATGCGGGAGGCACGGACGGCATCTTCGTCTGCGACCCGGATGATTTCATCCACCAGACGGTGGTCGAAATTCTCCGGAACGAATCCGGCACCTATACCTTGTATTTTATGAGGTCCGGGGGTGCCTCCGGAGAGAACGGGCGAGGCGTCCGGTTCTACGGCTATGGCTTGCACGGACGGGTTGTACTTTTTCAATCCTTTAGCCGTTCCGCTGATGGTACCTCCCGTGCCTACGCCGGCTACGAAGAAGTCCACTTTACCGTCTGTGTCGTTCCATATTTCTTCTGCTGTGGTTTGTACGTGTGCTTCCGGATTGGCCGGATTGTCGAATTGTCCCGGAATGAAGGCTCCGGGATGAGCCGCCTTCAGTTCTTCGGCCTTGCGGATGGCTCCCTTCATGCCTTCGCTGCCCGGAGTGAGTACCAGTGTGGCACCTAATGCTTTCAGGAGATTGCGGCGTTCGAGGCTCATGGTTTCAGGCATGGTGAGCGTGAGCCGGTAACCTTTGACCGAGGCAATCCAGGCAAGTCCGATGCCCGTGTTTCCGCTGGTAGGCTCTATGATGAGGCTGCCGGGACGCAGCAGGCCTTCTTTTTCTGCTGCTTCTATCATATAAAAGGCTGCGCGGTCTTTCACGCTTCCTCCGGGATTGAAACTTTCCAGTTTGACCAGAACCCTGGCTTTCAGTTGTTCTTTCTTCTCTATGTGGCTGATTTCCAATAAAGGTGTACGTCCGATAAGTTCGGTCAGCGAATGATAAATCTTTTCCATAATCTTTTCTTTTTAGCGTTTGTCGAATGTATATGTATTACGTAGTTCTTGGGTATTCAGACTTGGGCGAAGGCTTGCGTCAGGTCGGAGAGCAAGTCGTCGATATGTTCCGTGCCGATGGAGAGACGTATCGTGGCTTGCGTGATGCCTTGTTCGGCCAGTTCCGTTTCATTGAGTTGGGAGTGGGTGGTACTGGCCGGGTGGATGACCAGCGATTTGACATCGGCCACGTTGGCCAAAAGAGAGAATATCTCCAGGCTGTCGATGAAGCGGAACGCTTCTTCACGTCCTCCCTTGATTTCGAAGGTGAAGATGGAACCGGCTCCTTTCGGGAAGTACGTTTCATATAGTTTATGGTCGGGGTGTCCGGGCAATGCCGGATGGTTGACTTTCTTTACCTTAGGGTGTGTGGAGAGGAAATCTAGAATTTTCAGGGTGTTCTCCACGTGGCGTTCCACCCGCAAGGACAAGGTTTCCAACCCCTGAAGAAGGATGAAGGCATTGAACGGGCTGATGGTAGCTCCCGTGTCGCGCAACAGTGTGGCGCGGATACGGGTAACGTAGGCAGCCGCGCCTGCCGCGTCGGTGAAACAAATGCCGTGGTAGCTGGCGTCCGGTTGGGTGAGTTGCGGAAATTTCCCGGAGGCCTTCCAGTCGAATTTTCCGGAGTCCACGATGACGCCTCCCAATGAAGTGCCATGGCCGCCGATGAACTTCGTGGCCGAATGTACAACGATGTCCGCTCCATGCTCTATCGGACGGATGAGGTAGGGCGTGCCGAACGTATTGTCTATGATGAGCGGAATCCGGTGGCGGTGTGCGATGTCGGCCACGGCATCAATGTCTATGATGTTGCAATTGGGGTTTCCCAATGTTTCGATGAATACGGCTTTGGTGTTTTCCTGTATGGCTTGTTCGAAATTGTCGAGGTTTTCAGGGTCGACGAATGTAGTGGTGACGCCGTATGTCGGCAGAGTGTGGGCCAGAAGGTTGTAGCTGCCGCCGTAAATGGTTTTGGCGGCTACGATGTGGTCGCCTGCACGCGTGATGTTTTCGAAAGCATAACTGATGGCGGCTGCTCCCGAAGCTACAGCCAGTCCGGCTATTCCTCCTTCCAGGGCGGCTACGCGTTCCTCGAACACTCCTTGCGTGCTGTTGGTCAGCCGTCCGTAGATGTTGCCGGGGGCTTGCAGGCCGAAGCGTGCAGCGGCATCGTCCGCGTTGTGGAACACGTATGAGGTAGTCTGGTAAATGGGTACCGCACGGGCATCCGTAGCCGGGTCTGCCTGTTCTTGTCCTACATGAAGTTGCAGGGTCTCGAAGTGTAGTTTTGTTCTGTCCATGATGTTTCTGTTATTGAGTTCTTGACTGTTTCTTGTTTCGATGATGGCAAAGTTATGGTTTTTGGAATAATCAAACAAGAAGTGAAAGAAATACGGGAAAAATATCTATTTTTGTATTCAAGAACAGAATATACAGCCTGATTTAAGGGGGCTACAGCTCTGTTTATAGACGTTTTTTCTATGGAAAGTTTAGATCATATAGACTTGCAAATCCTGCGTACTTTGCAAGATAATGCCCGTTTGACGACAAAAGAACTGGCCGCGCGCGTACATCTTTCTACGACTCCTGTTTTTGAACGCCTGAAGAGACTGGAGGCGCAAGGATACATCAAGAAGTATATCGCGGTGTTGGATGCCGAAAAGCTCAATCGCGGTTTTTTAGTATTTTGCCGGGTGAAGCTGCGCCGGTTGAACAAAGAAATCGCAGAAGAGTTCACGGGCATTATCCGGGAAATACCGGAAGTGACGGAGTGCTATAACATCTCCGGTAGTTACGATTACCTGCTCAAGATTCATGCACCCGATATGAAGTATTATCAGGAGTTTCTTCTCAATGTGTTGGGGACAATCGAGAGTCTCGGTTCCATGGAGTCCACCTTCGTGATG
>ENA-UEOZ01000795-UEOZ01000795.1-human-gut-metagenome-genome-assembly--contig:-NODE-795-length-17469-cov-255.067215_pt1 | contig 17469 bp, 15 predicted proteins | sample MGYA00242898_ERZ507912 | MGnify/ENA primary metagenome ERZ507912 (study PRJEB26167, sample SAMN06115410) | human gut metagenome | host: Homo sapiens | place: China:Chongqing | collected 2016-04-27... | reverse complement strand
CAGGTTCCCAGACATTGGGGTGTTATGACATTGAAAGGAAAAGTGATTGTTGATGCCAAATATGAGAAGGTGGAGATACGTGACAATGGAATCGCTATGGTAACAAACATCACGGGAAAAACACAGACAATCAATCTGAAATGACGAAGGATATTCAGCTTTTTGATTATCAGGAGGATATGGTGAAACGAGTGCTGGAGACATTTAGATACCATGACTCTGTGATGGTGCAAATGCCGACGGGAACGGGAAAAACTCATGTGCTTGCAGCCATTGTGGGCTTGTTCTTGAAGAAGAACGTATGTATTGTTGCCCATCGTCGTGAACTCGTATCACAAATAAAGGACACGCTTGCAAGATTCTTCCCTGACTTGGATTCAGAGAAAATCCAAGTGACATCCATACAATGGCTGTCGAGACACTATCGAGAGATAAAGGAAAAGCCTAGTCTGATTGTGATTGACGAGGCACACCATGCGTTGGCTGAGACATACACTGAGGTAATGAACGCCTATCCGAAAGCGAAGAAGTTGGGGCTAACGGCTACACCATATAGAATGAACGGCAAAAGATTCACGGATTTATTTGACATGCTGTTATGTTCTTGGAACATGGAAAGGTTTATTGCCGAAGGGCGGTTGAGCCTGTATGACTATTACTCCATCAAGCCTGACAGTGCAGCCCAGCTGCTGATAGACTCGTTGCAGAAGCGAGGAGTCAATGGTGACTATCAGCAGAAGGAACTGAACGAGGTAATGGATGTGAAGCCATCACTTGAAAGACTATGCCTTACCATCAAGGAGTATGTGCCTGGAAAGAAAGGTATCGTCTATGCCATCAGTATTCAGCATGCCGAGCATATCGCAGAGTACTATCGGGATAACGGCATCAAGGCTGTTGCCATTTCGAGCAAGACACCGCTTGCAGAACGGCAAGAGCTTATAGAAAGATTCAAGTTTTCATCGCTCTCCTCTTCCCTAAATTCCACTTCTGATGATATTGAAGTGTTGGTAAGCGTGGATTTGTTCTCGGAGGGCTTCGATTGTCCTGATGTGGAGTTCATCCAATTGGCAAGACCTACGCTGTCATTGGCTAAGTATATGCAAATGGTAGGACGCGGACTGCGAGTAGCAGAAGGTAAAGAATACTGCGTGATACTGGACAATGTGGGACTGTATAAGCGATTTGGATTGCCATCTGTGGATAGAGATTGGCAGAGTATGTTTGAAGGACGTACTTCTCAGGAAGACATTCTGCAAGAGGCGTGTATGCAAGTCAATAGTCACAACTGTAGGATGGATGTGCTGATGGACGGTGATGAGGATATGATGAAAATCATCAGCCATGAACGGCAGCAACGGATGATTATGGACTCCTACGGCTATAAAATTGTAGAAGACGAAAAAGGACTGAAAGGCATCAAGGATAAGGATGGCAAGATGATATTGGAATGCCAATATAAGAAGATAGAAGTGACCAACGATGGCTTTGCCTATTGCTACATAAGAAAGAAAGTAGGTAGGAAGGAATGGATTGACTTGTGGAACAGGTTGTGGTTTGCCAATAAGCCACAAAGTGTGAAACTGATGGGCATCGACTTCTGTACAGAGGATGGCAAAAAGCTGTACCCTCGCATCCAATCGAAGTATATTGATGAAAAGACCTATCTGACGGTAAAAACCTTGGAACTGCAAGTTGGAATAGGACTGAGCTGGAAGCATAGATTTATTCCTTGGGACGAGCCGAATAAGGTGTATCTGTATAAAGAAGGAGAAGGCAACTCACGACTGTATGTTGATGAGAATGAACAATATTATGTGCAGAAGAACATCGGCAGCCTACTGGAGAAAGTGGACTCTCGTGAAAAGTTGGCAGAGTTTGCCCAAAGAGACAAAGAAGAAAGGGAGGAAAGCTTAGAAAAGCTTAAGAATTCATATAAACTTTATGAATATTATCCTGTCGATAACTTCTATTCTGTCAAGAAATATCTTGGAACAGCGAAAGATAAGATAAGAATCGAGAAAGACGGCATTTGGTATGTGGAGGATGCACAGGTTAATGAAAGCTTTTGGGTTGACCCTGTCACACATAGGAAACATTATACAAGGCCTGTCCTGTTTAGGCGTGGCTATCTGAACATCATAAGGGAAGGCGACTGGTGTTATGTGAGAAATATCCCTGGACTCATGAACAGACCATTAAGGCAATGGGAAATTGTGGCAGATGACAATATCTGTGTCATCAATAATACGTATCTGATAGAGAAAAGTGAGACAGACCAATGGTATAAGATATGCAGGAGAACAGATGACTTCACTTACTTTTCTGTTTTGGCATGCTATTATGAAAGTGAAATCATCATGGATGATACGGAGATTCAAATCACCCAATTTGATGGCGAGGGCTTGAAAATGACCCAAGAAGGAATGCCTTATACACCAATTGTAATAAAAACACGTAAAAGAAATAGGTGGTTGTGATAAAAACAAACCGATGTGAACAAGAGTTCATGTCGGTCTGTTTCTGTTATAACGGAGAACTGTTAACAGTGAAAAGGATGGCGGGATTGAAACTCTTGCCATCCTTTTTGCATGTAAGATGGAGATGGCTGCCAGTGCTGCGACCTGTATTGCCTGTGACACCAACAATGATACCGGGAAATACACTTTCGCCTTTGCGAACTATGATTGAGGACAAATGACAATAGCTGATATAAAAATTGCCATGTTTCAATGTTACATAGTTGCCAGAACGATTGTCATACCCTACCTTTTCGACAATACCATCCATCATGGCATAGGCAGGTTCGTTCTTCGCACGAAGATCCAAACCGTTGTGCCATGACAGTTTGCCTGTAAATGGGTCACGACGATAGCCGTAAGGACTGGTGACTTTGATTGATTTCAGTGGATAAGTGAAGCTTGGATAGCTACTTGTCCACTGTTTTTGTTTGTTATCCACAGAATCTGTTTCCTGTTGTGGCAGATTTGCCGTGACGAAATCTACCTGATTATTTGCAGGAGGCAGAAACATCTCCTCATCTTTCTTGACTTTGTAACGGCACACGTTGTCGCTAACGGTATTGAACTGCGCCTTTGCACTTGATACCGCCAGACAACTTATTACCCATAATGCCACTATTTTCCTTTTCATGGTGCAAAGTTAGGGAAAGAAATCAAGAGTAATACACGATGCTATAAAAGTATAACATAAAATAAGATTAAAGTATGATTGAGAGTATGAAATAATGATATAATCATAATAAAACAGAAAAGATTGGACGATGGAGCATAGGCTTTCTTGTATTCATTTCTCTTAGACTATCTTTGCATGGCAATATGTAAAGTATCATTCTAAATATAATCAGAATATGAAAAGAAACTCATTTGAAGAAAGCGAAGTGCCGTACCAGACACTTGCCAAGTTTGGTCTTACCCATGAGATGATAGAAGACCTGCCGATGCACGCCTTGGATGACATCAGCAATGGGCGTCCATCGCCAGTATTGCCTGTGAGCATGGAAGTAAACGAGGGTTACAGTATCAAGAGCAGAACCCGATTCGCCTTGGTGAGAATGGCAGATGGAAACGTAGATGTGATGTTCTATCCTGTTTTGAAGTATGCCCCATTGGACAAATTCACCAAGGAGCAGCAGGAACTGTTGAAGCAGGGCAAGGCAGTTGTGGCAAATGTGAATATTCCCGATGGCAATCCTATCAAGGCATTCGTGCAGATTGACGGAGAGACCAACCAAGTGATGGCTGTGCCGACACCTGTGATTGGTAGAAACTTGCAGGTGCTATCTGACGAACTCAGTCTTGGAGGAACGGAGCTAAAGAGCATCCAAAATGGCGAGGCACTGACATTTGCCGTAGAAGACGAACCTGTAACAGTAGGCATCGACCTGAAGAGCGATACTGGCATCCGCTTCGCCAACGGTGATGGTGAGCAGTGGAGCAAGGAAGGCAAGCGAGAGTGGGACAAATACACTTTCGGCATCTATGGCTGTTGGGTAATGGATGATGACGGCAACCTCGACTATGTTCCAGAGGAGGAATATACCGAAGAACTATGGAATGAGCAGAAGAAAGCTGCTGGAAGACATGCTTCTGCCGTTGCAAGAAAGTAAAGTGAAACATCAAATTTAGGGAAGAAATGAGAAAAGGACCTTATTATACAGAAGACATCCTCGTGGAGAAGATGCAGAGCGGTGAATATGGTTGGCTCGACTATGTGAACCATTTCAGTGAGGAATGGCAGAACGAGTACGAGGAATACTGCAAAGAACATGCTCTGTGCATCGGCAACGAGAGTGCGGAACAGTTTGTGAAGTACAAGGACGAGCTGTTGGAGCAAGGAATGGAAACAGAGAACGCTTAATACAATCATGCTATGGCGATAAGAAAGAACTTGAATCAACGGCAGATGGACATACAACCAGAGATGCGTGACATCCTGATGCGCAATGGTATGCAAGCCCATATCATTGCCAACGGTGACTGTTATCAGTTAGCGGTACAGGGACACGACTCCCCACTACTGACCTATAACCTCACCGAGAAACAGATGTTGGCATTGACCGATTGGGGAACCAACTCTGCTAACAAAAAGGCATATAACACCTTTACCAGCATCATAGGCAAAGACTTCTACATGCCAAGAAACCTTGTCCATGCAAGGAACGCCAACGGAAGAGTGGCAATGGGACTGCATGGATATAGGATTGGTGCAGGAGAGTACGGCAGATTGGGATGGAGTCCAGAGTTTTTGGGTTGGACACCGAGGATGCAGGACGGTTATCATCTGAGACGTGTCGGCGGACAGATATTCTATGCAGGAGCACCGATGGTAGCGGAAAGACCTGACAGAAGACTGAAACCTGGTGAGTTAACCTCTGGAGGCTATGGCTTTTACTATAAAGGACAGCAACAAGCAGCACCACAAGCAGACGTATTACAAAACCTGCAAGCCGTGGTGACACCTGTAGAGACACGTCCAAGAAGCAAAGAGCCAGCCAAACCCTACAAGGAACTGATAAGCTCACCTGTATATTTCTCCAACGATCAATGGCAGGAATGCCTGTCTTCACACGGTATCATCATCGATGAGAAGGCAAAGACACTCACCATCCAATCAGAAAGCACCAAAAGTGATATGGTGTATGACTTGACCGACGATGAATTGAAGGCATTGACCAACAATTCAGTCAAGCAAGTATCTGTAGCCAAACGACTGGAGATACTGAACAATGTCATCAAGGATGATTTCGCAGACAAGATAACAATGGACATGCTCAACAGTAAGGAGCGCATCCAAATCAGTTTGCGCCCAGAGGTGCAACAGGAGTTGGATGGCAAGATGCGGTTGCAATCTACCGTTGAGCCATTGCAAGTGCAGCAAGAACCTATGAACAATAAAGTAGGTATTGTGGATGGGCAGGACTTGGACGAGAGTAAGGGATGGTTCCGTGAGGGCAAGCATGGCAGAGAAGTGACTGTTGGCGAGATACGAGTGGAGCCAGCGGAGCAGGAAGGCAAGTACCGCATGACAGCCATCATCAACGGTGAACGAGTTAGTCACGAGATAACGCAGAAGCAGTATGACAAGTTCATGGCAGTGGATGACTACCACCGCATGAAACTCTTTTCCAAGATATTCGGTGAGGTAGATATGAAAGACCGTACCAGTTTGGGAACAAAGATTGGAGCTGCACTGTTAGCAGGATTGGGTGTTGCTGCAGAAGTAGGCAGTGAGCTACATCGTCCACATGGCGCACCTGTAGTGATAGTTGACCACCATCATGGTGCAGCACCTGCGCCACCTCGTCCCTACTTCAAGCCAGGAGTAGATACGCCAATGGATGTGGCGGCGAGAAACTTTGAGGCTGCCATAAACCAAGAAGTATTGCATCCTCACATGGGGAAAGGACTATAACGGAATACGCTTATGGCAAACAACGAACTGACATATAATGATTTCTTACAGCGTCTGAACATACAGGAGCTGCTGGTGGACGCAGGCTATCAGTTGAACAAACGAGATGGCTTGCGCTATCCGTCGTATGTAAAGGTGGACAGTCATGGACAGCGAGTGAGAGGCGACAAGTTTATTGTCACAGGCAATGGCAAGTGCTGTTTTCAGCCACCAGAACAGAAAAACTATAATGTGATAGGTTTCATCAAGGAGCATCCGATGCTGTTTGACGACTATAAGCCAGGGATGTCATTGGACAGACTGGTGAATGTTGTATGCAACAGACTGTTGAATAATCCCATTGATGTGCGTGAAAGCAGAGTGGCAGAACCCAAGCGAGATGCCAAGCCCTTCAACCTGTCAGACTATGACATCTTGCGTTTCAACCCAAGGGAAAAGGACACCCAACAGAAACACTATCCTTATTTCAAGGAAAGAGGCATCAACATGGGGACCCAGTTCGCCTTTCACAAGCATTTCTTCTTGGCGACCAAGCATCGAAATGACGGATTGAGCTTTGCCAATCTCGCCTTTCCACTATCCTTGCCGTCCAAGCCGGACAGCATCGTTGGATTGGAAGAGCGAGGCAGACCGAGACGAGAGGACGGCAAGGCATACAAGGGCAAGGCGGAAGGAAGCAACAGCAGTGAAGGACTGTGGATAGCCAACCTGACAGGTAAGCCATTGAAAGAAGCCACAAATATTCTATGGTTTGAGAGTGCATACGATGCCATGGCAGAGTACCAAATCAACCCGGTGAAGAACGTGTATATCTCGACCGGAGGTACACCGACAAAGGGGCAAATAAAGGGAATGCTGGAAGAGACCCGACAAGCGAACCATTATTTGGGCTTTGACAAAGACGAGGCAGGACGTGGCTTTGTGAAGAACTTCAAAACAATCGCCAAGGAAATGGGATTTACAGACTTCACTGTGCAAGCCTTTCATCCTTTGGGACAATATAAAGACTGGAACGATGCCTTGCTTGGCAAACGAGACCAACGGTTGATAGACCAAGGAGAGATAGACTTCGACTATTTCGAGTTCGCCAAGACGCAAGAGGCTGAGAGGCAACAAGAGCAAGCCAAACAGAAGGAAAAAGAGGAACAGACATCGGGCTTCCGCAGATGAAGCACGGTGTCATTATCAAAAATGAGAACTATGCAGCAGACATATCGGTATAGAAACATCATCATCAAGCCCCATTGGATGCAGTTCGTCATCAACGAGCTGCACTTGCTTGTGCTTATAAGTGTAGGTTTTGTATATGCAGGTATTGATGATGCCGTTCTCTCCACTTTGGTGTTTGTCCTCTCGCTCTTGCTTTCCCTATGTTTGGCATATCGAATGGCCTATCTATGCAGGATGCGGTACATCATCAGTAACGAACAATTAGTGTTTGAGCATGGCGTGTTTCATCGTGAAGTAGATTATCTGGAACTATACCGTGTGGTGGATTTCAACGAAAGTCAAACTTTCATGCAGCAACTATTCCGATTGAAAACCGTGAGCATATATTCTGGAGACAGAACGACACCAAGGTTTGACATTATCGGAGTACCGATGAAGGAAAACTTGGTAACAACCATCAGAGAACGAGTAGAAACCAGCAAACGCAGGAGGAGCATCTATGAGATTACAAATATGTAAGATATGGTTGATAGCAATTATCGGCATAGCAACGGCATCGGAAGCCAAGGCACAATTAGTGTCATCCAATCCCTTGGAATGGATGGCATTGGCAGATGGCAATGAACTTATCAACAGTGAGGTTGAAAAGCAAATCAACGGACAGACCAAGACGGCGTTGTTGCAGAATACAATGGCTGCCGAGTTTAACCAGATACACAAATGGGAGAAGAAGTACAACAGCTACTTGAAATCAGTGAACGGCTATGCCTCTTCGCTGAAAGCATGTACCCATCTGTATGATGATGGCGTGAAGATTTTCATCACGCTCGCCAAGTTGAAGGCAGCTATTGCCAATAATCCACAGGGCATTGTGGCAAGCATGAGTATGAATAACCTGTATATCGAGACGGCAACGGAACTGGTATCGGTTTTCAATCTGTTGAATGATGCTGTGGCAAAAGGAGGAACGGAGAATATGTTGACAGGAGCAGACCGTTCGAAGACTTTGTGGGCATTGAATGATAAGTTGTCAGCATTTCAGAAGAAGCTCAACAAACTGTATCTGAGCATCCGCTACTATACAATGAGTGATGTGTGGAATAATGTCACGGCAGGGATGATAGACAGAAGTAATGGTGAGATTGCCACACAAGCATTGGGGCGGTGGCGGAGAGCTGCCAAAGTCAGTACACCATAATTAAATAAAAGCATTCGAGTATGAGAACATGGATATTTTGCTTTGTCATCATGTTGCTTTCTGTCTGCAAGATGCAAGCCCAGAACGACCCTGTGTTGGCAGGAATGATATACGCCTATACAGACAAGGCTGAAAAGGAGTTGAAGAACCAGGAGAAGGTGATGCTGATGCAGACCACTGGTCATATATGGTTGAAAGAGGAAGTGGAAGGAACCACCAATCTGCAACGAGAGTTCAACAACTACTTGAACTCGTTCCGCTCCATCGTGGTGTATGCTGCACAGGTATATGGCTTCTATCACGAGATAGACCGGTTGGTGGATAACTTGGGAGGATTCACCAAACAACTGGATAAACATCCGAGCAATGCCCTTGCTGTGGCACTGTCAGCCAAGCGCAACAAGATCTATCGGGAGTTGATTATGGGCAGCGTGGAGATAGTAAATGACATCAGGCTTGTATGCTTGTCAGGCAACAAGATGACCGAGAAAGAACGAGTGGAAATCGTTTTCGGCATCAGCCCCAAGCTGAAGGTAATGAACAAAAAGCTGCAACGGCTGACCAAGGCGGTGAAGTACACCTCAATGGCGGACATCTGGGCAGAGATAGAGGAAGGTAGCCACGACAAGGCTGACAAGAAAACCATCGCGAAGGACTGCATGAACAGATGGAAGCGGAACGGAAAGATCAAATAACAATAAAAAGATACGACTATGAGTATATGGGCAAAAATAGCAAAGTATGGCGGCAGTGCCTTGAAAGGTGTGGGTAGTTTCGCCAAGCAAGGACTGAAATCTGCAAGCAATACGGCTGTGCATCCCACCCAAGCACTAAAAGGCGCAGGAAGTGCGATGAAAACAGCCGCTGTGGGCAGCGCAGCAGGATATGTGGCATGGCAGAACCTTGTCAACGACAAGAGCATGGTGGAGATAGCCAGTGATGTGGTGGTAGGAAAAGACACCACGGAGGAAATATCCGAAGCTGTGGAAGACGTGAAAGGACTGAAGAACAAGGCTGGAGAAGCTGTGGATGCTGTGAATGGTGCCATGGGCGACATCAACAGTAAGTGGAGCGGCATGAGCAACTTCTTCCGTGGCATCTTCGGAGGCAACGGACTGGAGATGTTCGGCAACTTCTTCAAGAACTTAGGAAAAGGAAATGTGTCGGGACTGAGCCTTGCAGGACTGGTAACAGCAGCGTTCCTCACTTTCGGGCGTTTCGGATGGCTTGGCAAGATAGCAGGAGCCATGCTCGGCATGATGCTCATAGGCAACAATTCCAATATCAAGAACATTGTCAGTGGTGATGGCGGTCAAGGAAGAAATGTGAACGAAGCAGAAACGACCGTACGCAGTGGCGGCATGAAACGATAAACATAAAAACGACAACAACATGAGATATACAGAAGAAATGATGCTGCAATCAAAAAGCGGCTTTTGCATGCCCTTTGAGGAGCGAGGCAAGGATGTGGAACTGACACTTGGCTATGGCAAACAGAAGCATCCTGTAACAGGAACCGTGTTCTTCCATCACGGACTGGACTTTGAGGCAAATCACTATCTGCTGTCTGCCTTGGCAAGCGGAACGGTATCGGGCATTGGCAATGATGCGACACACGGCATCTACCAAGTGATACGCTACGGCAAATATGAAGTGACCTACGCCCACCTTGCCAACGTGTTCGTGAACTTCGGACAAACCGTGAAGGCAGGAAACATCGTGGCATTGAGCGGTGACAGACTGCATTTCGAGGTGAAGTTTGACGGCAAGGAAATCAATCCGATTGATTTTCTGACCATGCTATATGGCAATGTGAAGGCAATGGAACAGACCGGTAAGACAGGTTTTCCTGAGTTTGAGACCTACGACATGAATATAGCCACACAGTATGACAAAGACCAGAAAGAGATAGAAGAATTGATACTGCGCTTCATGCCATCGTATATGGAAGACCTGTATAAAGGTATGTATGTGACACCGCAACATGCAGAGCAGTCGCTAAGGAACATCTTTACCTTGTCAGCGGCGAAACACTATTTCTATGAAGCTATGCCATCCATCAGCAATCCGTTAGGCATCGGGCAGAGAGCTATGCCCTTGGCTTGCAAGGTGCAGAACTTGCTGATTGCGGATTTCTTGAACTATCTGGCATTGCGGCATGGCATCTATCTGTCCACATTGAGCGAAGTTCTAAAAAAAAACTCCATGACGAAGCCGTAAGGACAAGTGGCATCATCGACCCTCTCGCAGAACTGGACATCGACGTGCAGAGCTTTGACATTCCAAGGTTGGTAAGCGTCTATCCAGACCGTGCAGGAGTGAGATGGTGGACAAAGGCATGGTTCAATAACAGGGAGGAAGGAGAATGCTCCGTGGAGATAGAACTGCAACAAGCCATCCTCTTCATCCATGACAGAATAGAGAAGGACTCTTGGCTAGAGGAATACTTTCCAAAACAGATGGAAGTGTATCACCAAGCCATCGAGCAGACAAGAGAACAGATATTAGGTCAACTAAACGTAACGCTATAATGAGTACAATCAAGAACCCTACACGCTTTGCCGAACTGGAGTATTGCCTTCAAGGATATTTTGACGGCAAGCTGGCACTTGTGATGAAACAGGTGCGAGACGACTTGACGCACAAGCAACTGGAGGAAAGAGGCAGGTACCAGAGCAGTTTGGCAGGAGTGCTTGCTTCTGCCAATCCGTATGCTGACAACACCGAGTTTGTTCTAAAGCAAACAGGCAAATGGAACAGCAAAACCACGGAGGACTATCTAGCGATGTGCAACCAGAAGATATGGAAGGACAAAAACATCGTGAAGGATTTGGCTCTTCTTGCTGGCGAGTGGCGCAATGCCGTGGTGAAGGAAATTGGACGAAGCAAATATGACGCTTTGTCGAAAGCCTGTGGCGAGGATTTGGCATACGCATACGTTGCACAAAGGATGGAAGACCTGATGATTGGGAAGCTCGTCAAGGACAATACACCCAAATCAACGATGGACTACATCTTGCGAAAGGCAGCACAAAACAGCATCTGGGGACTACAAGAAGAACTGATGAAGTCACCATTGACGGCTGAGATAGAAGCTCGTGGCGAGAAAGCCTATAAGCCAAGCAAGACGGAGAAGTTTGCAGGAAGGGCTACCGCCTCGGTAGTGGATGCCGTGACTATGGGCGGTATCGGCAGTTGGAAGTCACTGGCTACCTTGGTGGGGAGCGACATGGCATTGGGCTATATTCTCGATTCCAAGAAGGGAAACGGCGAACAGCGGAAAGAGCAAGCCATGGAATTGAGCATCAGCAAGGGCGTATTCGGACAGAACGGCAATGCCTTCACTGGTTTTCGCTCACAAGCCAAGAAAGTGAATGCCACCGACAATGGCTATGTCAAGACGCTCAACAGCAAACTCCATAACAAGATACATATCCCACAAAAAGCATTTACACCTATGGCATGGACAGATAACAGTTTTAAGTTTCCTTTCCAAAAAGAGCAAGAGAAACGGAACGATCCGAAATACAAGAATGTACCGCTGATAGTGGCACCCGGCAAGGAAGATGCCTATCTGGAAGAGAAAGCCAAGCACGACGCAGCCAAGGTTGCAGAGGCAGAGCGCATCATCAAAGAAAGAAATGAGACAGAGGCCCTACAAGAAGATGCAGAACAGCAACAATCGGAAGATACGCAGCAGGAACAGCCAGAGCGTGACAACAGCAACGGATGGGAAGGACTGTTGAAGAACTTCGGACTGAATGGTTTCAGCGACATCGGCAATAACCTCGGCTATGTGATAGCCATGTTGCCCGACATCCTTGTTGGACTGTTCACTGGCAAGACGCAATCATTAGGCTTGAAGGACAACATGATGCCAATAGCCGCCATTCTTGCAGGAATGTTTGTGAAAAATCCATTGCTGAAGATGACGCTCATCGGTATGGGCGGTGCCAATCTGCTGAACAAGGCTGGACATGAAGCATTGGCAAACAAACGGGAAGGCAATGATGGAAATGCTGTATCATACGGTAATACAACAGCACAAGCAGTGCAATATAAGTCCTATCCAGACGAACCGTTGAATCCCCGAATAGCCAACCCTGTGCTACAAGGCAACTGTTTAGTGGCAACCATCGACCGAGTGCCATACACCATCCAACTGCCAGAGCATGTGGTTGGAGCATATCAAGCAGGAGCCTTACCACTCAACACCATTGCCAATGCCGTGCTTGCCAAGAGTGACCAGATGAGACAGATGGCAGAACGCAACTATGGCGAGCAAGAAGTGAGAAATGTGAGAAACGAGGCGATGGAAAACGCAGAGTGCCGAGAAGTCATCCAACGTTCAAGATAAGATAAAACGTAAAACAATCATACAATGAAAGAGAAAAGTCCACAAGAGAAGAATGCGGCAGAGCGTCAAGTGTCACTGATTACCGAGGCCCTGTCGAAAGCAGCCGACAACAAGGGTGTCTGGCTGAATGAGCAAGGAAAGCAATATCCACGGTTTTACCCGAAGGGAGCGGCAGTGAGTCCGTTCAATGCCCTCGTGATGGGATTGAACTCCGACAAGAACGGATTTTCTACAAATCTTTACACGTTATTTAGTGAAGCCAAAAAGCGAGACGAGTCTGTGATGGCGCATGAGAGAGGTGTGCCGTTCAACTGGTATGCGTGGAACAAATATGTGAACCGTCATAATCCGGAAGACATCATCAGCAGAAAGGACTACCAGGAATTGCCGGCTACCGATCAGACACAGTACAAGGGCATCCACAATCGGGAAATACGAGTGCTGTTCAACATCGACCAAACCATGTTGCCACTGAAAGATAAAGAAAAATATGAAGATGTGGTGAAGGCGAATGTCAGTGCGAATGAAGACAAGGCATTGCGTAGCCAAGTAAATGACTTCATCCAGAAGATGAAGGAAAACCTGATGGCGGTGCGCAAAGACGGAAGCGGAGTGGCACACTATGACACAGAAAAAGATGCTGTGTATATGCCAAAGCAAGAAAACTTTGAGCATTATAGCGATTATATGCAGGAAATGCTGCGCCAAGTGGTGAGTGCTACAGGACATCAACAGCGACTGGCAAGGGAGGGCATGGTGATGAAAAACGGCATTGCGCCATCGGAGGATGCCGTGAAGCAAGAGAAACTGGTGGTGGAACTGGCTTCGGGCATCAAGATGATGGAAATGGGTATGCCAGCCAAGATTTCCAAGGAGAATATGGGGCTGGTGGACTATTGGAACCGTGAATTGAAAGAAGATCCATGCCTGATAGATGCCATAGAGAGTGATGTAAACAATGCATTGGACGTTATCCGCAAGGCAGAGCGTGGAGAGAAAATTGAATATTCATCCTTGAAGAACGAGCAGCAGACCACCGAGATGCAAGCGCAGATGCCCAAGCATTATTTTGTGGCAGACGAGATAGCCAAGCATCCTGACAGCGAGCAGAAGTTTGTGGTGATTGTAAGAGACAAGGATAACAAGAGTGCTGATGTGGTGTTGCCAGCAGGAGCATCATTGGAAGTGAACAACGAGGTGTCTGGCATGAGCAAGCAGCGCATCGAACATGCCTTACAGAAAGAAGGATTGGAAACAGTGAAGTTCTACAATCCTGATGGCGCATTGGGCTACCATCCTGATGACAGCTATTTTGCAGGAAAGGAAATCACGGTGGCAAGGTTGAAAAATTGGAAGTTGGAGGACATATCAAAGATAGACGTGTCGGATGCTGTAGTGCAGAGTAAGCAAGTGGGCTTCGACCGCATTCAGATGGTGCAGGACGACAACAAGCGTTGGGCGATGTATATCAAGCCAGAAGGACAAAAGCCTTTTTCCATCTATCCTGACAAGGCTGACCTGAACCGCTTCTTCACAACATTGAAACAAGCGCAGGACACGATGGACAGCCTGAGGGTGGAACTGGCACAGAAATACTATGCGATGGCAGAGACAAAACCCGACTTGAAGGTGGATTTATTCGGTAGCGGTCAGCACAACGAGGTGGACATGAACCGTATACAGAAAGTGAACGTGTTCAAGGCAAAGAACGATGTCATTCTGTGTGCAGCCACCATTGATGGCGCAGACAAGTTGCAGCCTCGTGTGGTATCGCCAAGCCAATGGCAACGAATGTGGATTGCCGAAGACAAGAACGAGTACAAAAAGCATCTTGCTGCTACCCTGTTTGCTGACATCCTGCAGAAAGGACAGACGCAGGAGCAGACTGCATCTGAGAAGCAAGTTGAGGAAACCGAGGTGAAGCAAGAAACGCAAGTCTCCACCGATAAGAATGAGGAAGAACATCGAGAGTATCACGAGGAAGAGAATAAGCAAGCATCTTCTGAGGAAAAGACAGATATTAGGGAAGAGAAGGATGCGACTGTTCAAAGAGATAATAACGCTACTGTGGAAAAGAAGGAAGAAACAAAGGGTAAGCAGAAGGAAGAGACCAAGGACTCTCCCATCATGAAGCAATGGAAGGAGTTAAAAGCTAAGCATCCAGATGCTTTGCTGCTGTTTCGTGTAGGTGATTTTTATGAGATGTATGAACAGGATGCCAAGCGAGGAGCGGAAGTGTTGGGGATTACATTGACAAAGAGAAACACCCAAGCAGGTCCCTACATGGCTGGCTTTCCACATCATGCCTTGGACACCTATCTGCCCAAGCTTATCCGAGCTGGAGAACGAGTGGCTATCTGTGACCAGTTGGAGGCACCCAAGCAGAAGCAAGAGGAGCAAAATACTGAGGAACAGCAGCGTTCTGGCGGTATGAAACGATAATAATGAGGATATAAAGACATGAGCAAGAATCAACAATATGCAGAAAGATATGCTGCCGAGGCGATGGAGCAGATGAAGCGATATGGCATCCCTGCTTCCGTCACCTTGGCGCAAGGCATCTTAGAAAGCCGTAATGGACAGAGTGAACTGTCGCAGTTGGGCAACAACCATTTTGGCGTGAAGGCTTCGAAAAGTTGGCTGAAGAACGGTGGCGATTATCTTGTCTATACCGATGACAAGCCGAATGAGAAGTTCTGCAAGTATGCCACGGTGGGTGACTCATACGAACACCATTCCAAGATATTGAAGAACAACAGCCGCTACAGTCAATGCTTCAAACTCTCTCCCGACGACTACAAGGGATGGACAAAAGGTATTGAGCGAGGCGGTTATGCCACCAATGGAGGATATGCTGCCAGTTTGCAAAAGATTATCGAGATTAATGGATTACAGAAGTATGACCAACAGGTGATGCAAGAAATGAGGGCTGAGGGCAAGAAGTTCGGCGTAGAACAGAATGCAAGGACTTCAGCAACGGTATCGTCTTCGGTATCGACATCCAATAATGACGAAAAGAAGCAAACAGCATCTCAAACAATCAACGACAAATACTCATTCCCTGTGAAAAGGGACGAGTTCTTGTTTGTCACTTCTCCATTCGGTATGCGTCAAGACCCTATGGACAAAAGCAAACAGCAGATGCACAAGGGCATTGACATCAGAGCCAAGCATGATGATGTGTTGGCAACCGAGAATGGTGGCAAGGTGGTAGCTGTGAACCACAATGCCAATACTGGCGGTGGCAAGTCTGTGACAGTGGAATACGCAAGATCGGATGGAAGCAAGGTGCAAACCACCTATATGCACTTGGACAGTATCGTCGTGAAGGTGGGTGACGAGGTAAAAGCAGGACAGAAGTTGGGTGTATCTGGCAATACTGGAACGCGAACCACAGGTGAGCATCTGCATTTCGGGGTGAAGACCATATCGGCAGACGGCAAGACAAGGGACGTGGATCCTGCATCGTACTTGGCGGAGATAGCGCAGAAAGGCAATCTGAAGCAACAAGCATTGTATAACGGCAATGACCTGTTGGCAAAATACAAGGGAAATAGTTCGGCAGTGGACACGAGTCTGTCACCTGACGATTGGATGAAGAAATTGCTTTCATCCGAGGACGCAAGCACAGGATTGTCAAGTGCAGACCCGATAATGGGATTGGTGACTACCATGTATAGCAGTCTGCTTGCCCTCGCTGTGCAAATAGACAGTAAAAGCGAGGAAGAGCAAAAAGCGCAAATCTCAGAAGCTGTAAGCAAAAGGCAGGTGGACTTGAAACCGTTGATGCCGACTATGAAGGAGTGCGTGTTGAGTGTTGGCGATAATGGAAAGGCTGTGTTGCAAGCGGACAATGGCACTACCAAAGTGACGAGAGAGCTGACCAATGCGGAGTTCTGTAGATTGTCGCAAGTGTTGGGTGATACCAACCTGAGCAATGATGCCAAGAAAATGCGCATAGCTGGAATGGTGAATACTATCGTGCTGACGCAACAGGCATCGCAAAACTATGAGCAAGTCCTGGAACAGCAAGAAGGTCAAAGTCAGACAATGCAAAGAAAGTAAGATACTTGGAAGTTCCACATCTTGGTCGATTGAAAACGAATAAAAAAGTATTTGAGCTATGATTAAATGTAACGTAAGTGTGTGCGGAACCGTCAGCAAGGCTGCAGTGGTTCGCAATGGGAAGGACGGAATGCCGTTTACGACATATTCCGTGGATGTGGTGGTGCCAGACAAGAGTGGTATCAACAAAACCGTGATTGTCAGTTGCATCATGGATGGAGATTGTGCCGAAGCTATCGTTGTGGGCAATCGCATCGATGTGAAAGGTGTGCTTACCTTCAAGAAGAAATCCGACAACCTGTATTTCAACTTGAAAGGAATCGAAGTGAGCCAGTCTGCTACAGAAAGCAAGGATGGCATTGTGGGAGATATGGAGTTCAAGGGCAAGGTCGGTAAGGACATTGATATGAAGAAAGGCAAAAATGGTAAGGCTTTCCTGATGTTCTCTGCTTTCAGTGCAGAGAAGATAGGAGAAGAATTTACTTTTACGTGGGTGCGCTTTGTCCGTTTCTCGGAAGAAAGAGAGGAATGGTTGCAGCCAAAAGCCACCATCGAGGCAAAGGGCGAGCTGGAAATCTCGGTGTATAACGACAGGCTCAACCTGGGCTGCAAGGTGGCGGAGTTGAGCCAGTGGGAAAAGAAGCTGTATCACCCTAACAATTAGCAAGTATGGCATATTACAATAAGAGTCCACAGAATAATGGCGATGGAAAGAATGCTGAGGACAGAGCCTTGGACACCTTCG
>ENA-UEOZ01000790-UEOZ01000790.1-human-gut-metagenome-genome-assembly--contig:-NODE-790-length-17526-cov-5.525990_pt1 | contig 17526 bp, 10 predicted proteins | sample MGYA00242898_ERZ507912 | MGnify/ENA primary metagenome ERZ507912 (study PRJEB26167, sample SAMN06115410) | human gut metagenome | host: Homo sapiens | place: China:Chongqing | collected 2016-04-27... | reverse complement strand
GGATAGCCGTCGGATTCGATACTTCCCACATCTTTCCTTCCTCCATACTTTTCCGGAAAATGCCTTTCATCTTTCAGGATACATAGTAAATGGTTATTATATAATGTGTTATGGACTGAAGGATTGAGAGGTCGTCTTTCAGCTTCCTTTCATGGTGGAGAGCCGTAAAATGTTTGGCGCAGAACGTTTTTCATTCTCAGCCGAACGTTTTATCGTTCGGCTGAGAATGAAATGACGTTTGGCTGAGAAATACCTGAAACATCCTTCAGAGCGTAATATAAATATTATGAATGATTTATGGCGTATTCTGAACGATGAAGGATGTTTGGGTGAAACTCCTGTATAGGGTGGTTTGAATGTTATTGCTCAAGGAGCTCCAATGCTTTTTTCACGAATGGATTCTCTTCGTACATGACGGCGAAGTATTCCGACATATCCCAGATGTCCCGTGCAATCAAGGCTTTCATCTGAAGTTTCAGTTCCGGTAATGTCTTTTGCAGTTCTTCCTCGTCTTTGGGCTTCACGCCGACTTTTTCACCTTCTGCGAGCACCAGGTCGATGAGTTCCTGGGGTGTTTCAAAACGGGTTTTGAATTTGTCGAATGAAGCGTATTCGCGCCGGATCTTCTTACGGTATTTGTCAATAAACTTGAGGTCGGCGTTGACGATGGCACCTTTGGCTGTCAGTTCGCGATGGAACTTGGTGTATCGTGTCGTATCCAACGGTATGAAATAGTCCGGCATGATGCCTCCTCCTCCATAGACGGTACGGCCTTTGCGCAAAGTCTTATATTTTAAGGAGTCGGGGAAGTGGATGCTGTCTGCGTTGGTCAGTTCGCCATGGTTGTAACGTTCGATGACGTCCATGTTATACTTCATCTTATCCCCCATGGTGTAGGGCTTTTGGATGCAGCGTCCGCTCGGGGTATAATAACGTGCTACGGTCAGCCGGATCATAGAGCCGTCGGGCAAGACGAAAGGTTTTTGTACCAGACCTTTGCCAAACGTGCGGCGACCTACCACCAAACCGCGGTCTTGGTCTTGGATGGCTCCTGTGACGATTTCGGAGGCCGAGGCTGAATATTCATCCACCAATACGATGATTCTTCCTTCGCGGAACAATCCCGGGCCTTGGGCGCGGAATTCTTTATAGGGAGTGCGTAATCCTTTGGTATAGACAATCAAATCGTTTTTGGGCAGGAACTCACTGGCTATACCCGTCGCGGCATCCATATATCCGCCGCCGTTCTGCTGCAAATCCAGTATCAAGTCCTTCATGCCTTGGTCTTGCAAGTCCTTGATGGCTTTCTTCACTTCATCATGGCTCGTGCTACCGAAACTGGACAGACGGACAAGTCCCACGGTGGGGGTTACCATGAAAGCCGCATCTACGGTAGATACAGGAATCTTGTCTCGCGTGACGATGAATTCCAATCGGTCTTTGATACCGTTCCGCACTACACCCAATTTTACTTTTGTGTCTCTCGGGCCGCGCAATCTGCGCATGATTTCCTCACGGCTCATCTTCACACCGGCAATGGCCGTGTCGTTCACGCTGACGATGCGGTCGCTGGCCAGGATGCCCACCTTTTCCGACGGTCCTTTGGCCACGGGCTGAATGACGACAAGCGTGTCTTCCAGCATGTTGAATTGTACGCCGATACCGTCGAAATTACCTTGCAACGGTTCGTTCATTTTCTTGGTCTCCTCGGCGTTGGTATAAGAGGAGTGCGGGTCCAGTTTGGAGAGCATCCCGTTGATAGCGTCCTCCGTCAGTTTCACTTCGTCCACACTGTCCACGTACAGGCTGCTGATGGCCAACTGGGCCATGGAGAGTTTACGCATGGACTGTTCCATTTCCGACATGTTCCCTTTCCGTTGTGCCGGAGCCGTCCACGGAAGGCAGAAGAGCAAGGCTGCCCAAAGAGTTTTTTTCATGATGTTTGTGCTGAGTTGTTGTTTATTCGTATTCCAGCCCTTCCGGGATATAAGGCGAGATGTCCTTCCCGAAGTGCATAAGTTCTTTCACCATCGTGGAACTGATGAACGCCCATTCCGGTTCTGTGAACAGGATAATAGTCTCCACGCCTGTCAACCGGCGGTTCAGGTCGGCTATGTTCATTTCATATTCATAATCCTTGATGGAGCGTATGCCGCGCAGGATGAAGCGGGCGTGATGGCGGGCTGCGAAATCTACGGTCAGGTCCGAGTAACCCTCCACCTGGATGCGTTCGTCCCCGGCAAAAAGCTTGCGCAGGGCGGCAATGCGCTTTTCCGTACTTTGTTCCATACGCTTGTATTCATTGATGCCCACGCCGATAATGATGCGGTCGAAGAGCGTAAGTCCCCGTCGTAGCAGAGATTCGTGTCCTTTGGTAAAGGGATCGAAACTACCGGGGAATATGGCTATTTTTTCCATTGATGAATCTTTATATAGCGGTTTCTGCGGTTTCGTCTTCTTCCGCACGGTCTTCCTCGATGACCAGATTGTTGATAATGAAATTTTGTCGTTCCATGGTATTCTTGCCCATGTAATATTCCAATAGCTCTTTCACTTGGTCGCTCTTATGCAACGACACTTGTTCCAGACGGATGTCCGGACCGATGAAGTGTTTGAATTCGTCGGGAGAGATTTCCCCAAGCCCTTTGAAACGGGTGATTTCCGGGTCGGGGCCTAAGGCTTCGATGGCCGCCACACGCTCCTCGTCGGAATAGCAATAGCGGGTGATGAAGTCCGATTTGGCAGCCTTGGCTTCTTCTTCCAGTTCCTTCAACTTTTGCTTGCCGATTTTGTTTTTGCGGTTGCGTACGCGGAAGAGGGGAGTCTGGAGAATATACACGTGTCCTTTCTTAATGAGTTCGGGGAAAAACTGGAGAAAGAAAGTAATCATCAGCAGGCGGATGTGCATGCCGTCCACGTCGGCATCGGTAGCCACGATGACTTTGTTATAGCGTAGTCCGTCCAGTCCGTCTTCGATGTTCAGGGCGGCTTGCAGGAGGTTGAACTCCTCGTTTTCGTACACCACTTTCTTCGTGAGGCCGAAACAGTTCAACGGCTTGCCGCGCAGACTGAATACCGCTTGGGTCGTCACGTCGCGGCTCTTGGTGATACTGCCGCTGGCCGAGTCGCCTTCGGTGATGAAGATGCTGCTGTCCTCCTTCAAGTCGCCTTTGGCATCGTTCAGGTGGATGCGGCAGTCGCGTAGCTTGCGGTTGTGCAGATTGGCCTTTTTGGCCCGTTCGCGTGCCAGTTTCGTCACGCCGGCGATGGCTTTGCGTTCCTTTTCGTTTTCGGTGATTTTCTGTATGATGATGTCGGCGATGTCCGTATTCTTGTGCAGATAGTTGTCCACCTGTTCTTTGACGAAGTCGCCCACGAACTTGTCTATGCTGATTCCGCCGTCGGGTATGGTGGTCAGCGACCCCAGTTTGATTTTCGTCTGGCTTTCGAAGAGCGGTTCTTCGATGTTGATGGCGATGGCCGCCACCAGTCCGTTACGGATGTCGCCGTAATCGAAGTTCTTGCCCGAGAAATCTTTGATGGTCTCGGCAATGTGTTTCTTGAAGGCACTTTGATGCGTGCCGCCTTGGGTTGTATGCTGTCCGTTGACGAACGAATAATATTCCTCGCCGTATTGTCCCGTGTGGGTAAAGGCAATTTCTATGTCTTCTCCTTTCAGGTGGATGATAGGATAGAGCCCGTCGTTGGTCATATTGTCGTTCAACAGGTCTACCAGCCCGTTGCGGGAATGGATGCGGCGTCCGTTGAACATGATGGTCAGTCCCGTGTTCAGGTACGTATAGTTGCGCAGCATCGTTTCGATGAATTCGCTACGGAACGTATAGTTCTTGAACAAAGCACTGTCCGGTTCGAAATAGATGAAAGTTCCGTTTTCGTCGGCTGTCGGTTCCGTCGATTCGTCGGTCAGGATTCCGCGTTCGAAAGTGGCCCGGCGCATTTCGCCGTCGCGATGGCTTCGCACTTCGAAGTGCGAGCTGAGCGCGTTGACCGCTTTTACACCCACTCCGTTCAGTCCCACGCTCTTCTTGAATGCCTTGGAGTCGTATTTGCCGCCCGTGTTGAGCATGCTCACCGCTTCGATGAGTTTGCCCAAAGGAATACCGCGGCCATAGTCGCGTACGCTGACCCGCAAGTTGTCCTCTACGGTGATTTCTATCCGTCGGCCGGCGTTCATTTTGAACTCGTCGATGCTGTTGTCTATCACTTCCTTCAAAAGCACGTAGATACCGTCTTCGGCATGAGAACCGTCGCCCAGCTTTCCGATGTACATGCCCGGACGGGTACGGATATGTTCCATGTCCGACAAGTGGCGGATGTGGTCTTCGGTATATTCGGTAAGTATCGGTGCTTCGTTTGGTTTCTCTTCTTCTGCCATAGTGTGTTTCTATTTAAGTGACTTCTGATAGCAACGTCTGTGTTTATGTACCTCTGCGTCTAAGTAAGCCCATTGCCCCTGGCTTTTTTCGTTGGTCTCCAGTTGCGGATGCGTTTCGCCGAACTTAAAGCCCATCTGCTGGCAAATGGGGATGAGGTCAGCGAAGAGCATGGCATTGACCCCTTTGTTCTGATATTCCGGGAGGACGGCCACGAGCAACAAATCTATGATGTCCGAATGCTTGAAGAACAGCGCCTTGACCAAATGGTACCAACCAAAGGGGAACAGGCGGCTCTTGGCTTTCTGCAAAGCGTGCGAGAGGGAAGGCATACCCACCCCCATGGCTATGATGCGTCCTTCGGCATCTTCTACGACCGTGACCAGCCGCATGTCTACGAGCGGAAGGTAAGTGTTGACGTATTGGGCGATCTGCCGCTCGTTCATTTCGGAATAACCGTACAGTGGGGCGTATGCTTTGTTGACTACGTTGAAAATCTTGGGTCCCCATCCTCCTCGGCGTATTTCGCGGGCGCTTTTGAATTTGCGTACGTGAAGGTTGTAGCGTTTGGCGCTCATTTCTGCCACGCGGAAATATTTGTCCATGTGTGCCTGATGATCGCGGTCGGGTACGCGTATCTTGCGCTCCACCCAATCCACTTCTTTCGTATAACCCAAACGTTCCATGTGTGTCGGGTAATAAGGGTAGTTATACGTGGTGGACATCGTGCTCAACTGGTCATAGCCGCCGGTGAGCATGCCTTCCGGATCCATGTCTGTAAACCCTAAAGGCCCTACCAGCTTGTCGCATCCGTGGGCACGTCCCCAAGCTTCCACCGTGTCCATCAGGGCGCGGCTCACTTCCGGGTCGTCCGTGAAGTCGATCCAACCGAAGCGGGCGTTGTTCGTCCCCCATGTCTGATTGGCCTTATGGTTGATGATGGCAGCCACGCGCCCCACGATTTTTCCTTCGCGCAGAGCCAGGAAATAATCCACGTCGCAGAAATCGAAGGCTGCGTTTTTCTGCGGGTTGAACGTGTCGAGCGTGTCTTCCAAAAAGTCGGGCACGGCGTACGGACAGTCCTTGTACAGTTCGTAGTTGAAGCGTATGAACGCTTTCAACTCACGGCGAGTCGATATTTTTTTAATGGTTACAGCAGACATGTCATATATGTAAAATGGTCAATAAATTGCGGCGATGCGCAAACGTGCAAATATAGCCTTTTTTTTATTAACAGTTGAGTAAAATGCTCCGCTTTTCGCTTATCCTCCCTTTTTTTTAAGAAAAAGTTAAAAAAGATTGTTAGCTTCTCGTATTTATCTTATATTTGTGAACTTAATCCAAGTTGAATCATAAAAATATAGACTGATGAGAAAGATAAGATGTATGCTCGCGGTTATGGCTATGGCCATAGGCACGGGAGTGGCTTATGCCGGAGAAGGGAACAGTGAGAAAGATTATCGTCCGTATCCGCACATGTTCTTCGGGTTGAACGGGGGCGCGCAAGTGTCTTTTACTCATTATGATTTCAGCAAGTTGATCACACCGAGTTACGGCGTTTCGTTCGGTGCTTATTTCAATCCGGTCATCGGGGCACGTTTGCATGTGAGCGGTTATGAAAACAAAGGCGGCATCAAGTCTTTGAATGAAACTTACGATTTCAATACGGTGACGGGTAGTGCGGACTTGCTGTTGAACGTGACCAACATGTTCCGTAGCGATAAAGATCGTGTCTTTAATCTTATTCTTCTTGGAGGTGTAGGATTGGCAGGCGCATGGGACAATGACGATTTCCACGCGTTGGCTGCCAAAGCAGCCGAGAACTATCCGATGGCATGGCAGGATCGTAGGCTTTCGCATAATGTGCGGTTGGGAATGCAGCTCGATTTCAATATTGCCAAACATTTCGGACTGAATCTGGAATTGGCCGCTAATAACAGAGCCGACCGTATCAATTCTAAAACGACCGACCGAAATGACTGGGCTGCCACAGCTTCTTTAGGTCTGATTTTCAAGTTCGGGCAGAAGAAGACCGAAAAGATGGCGGAAGAGCCGGTTCCGGTGGCAGAGGAATGGGCTACGCGTACGGATACCGTTTGGTATGACGACATCACGTATAGGGACGTGCCCGAAAAAGTCACTTATGAGGACAATATTTACTATAAAATCCGTTTGAGCGAACCGGATCCGGCTTCAAAGATTCAGAAGATAGCCGATTTCGTCAAGGCGCATAAGAATTGCAGCGTGCAGGTAACCGCTTATGCAGATAAAGCCACGGGAACGCCGGAGTTGAATATGCAATATTCCAAGGAACGGGCGGAGAAAGTCGTTGCGGCATTAGTGAAGGCCGGTGTGAGCCGATCTGTCATTACTTCCGAATATAAGGGCGACACCGTGCAACCGTTTGCCGAGAACGACAAGAACCGTGTAGCTATCGTAAAAGTCACGGGTGAGGGTGTGAAGAAGGAACAAGTGAAGACGAAGAAATACAGATTGGAAGAGACCCGTTACAGGGTAAAGTAACAGAGTAATTTTTTTCATGAGGAAGGGGTCGGCTGTGAAGCCGGCCTTTTTTATTGGGGGGCCGCTTTCCGGCACCGGAGCAGTACATGCCGTCCGTCGGCCAACGTCGTGGCGAAGAGGTAAGCGTTGCCTCCCTCCCTTAGTTTGAGGCGTTTGCGGAGTCCGGCTACGGTGTCCGGAAAGTTACGGACGGTCAGATTGGCTTGTCCGAGGCCGTTTAAAAGTCCTTTCAGTTCCTTTTTGCCGAACCCGCAGCAACCCTCTATGGCAAACGCCCGCCCGGGAAAATCCTTGCAGGAATGGTCTGAGGTGTACAAATGGGAATTGGGATGCAGTTTCCGCAGGCCGTAACGTGTGGCCAGGCTGCGGAAGCCGCCGCACTTCATCACGGAAGCATTCGGCTCGTAGAGAAATCGGCCCGGCGTGTCCGAATAAGTGCATGCGACCTCCTCCTCTTCAGTCAAGGTGAACGTGAAGGTGGGGTCTTCCGTGCCGAGGTTGACGCAATGGCACGCTGTCTTTTCCGGCTTTTGCCGTGTCACGACCAACAGCAGTTCCTTGCATTCCCCTTGTACGCTGACAGCGTGGACTTCGGCTACGTGTGCCAAGGTACGCAGGGCCGTCCGGATGTCCAGCATGGGGGAGAGCTTGATGAGGCTGGAAGCCGCCTTGCGGCGGATGGCTTCTTGGAGGATGGATAAATCCGGCTCGCAGTCTTCTATGGCCACCGTCTTGCGCCCGGCGGTGTCGCGTCGTGCGGGGTCGACGAAGCAACAGGCGGCGTCGGGCCATTCGTCCGGCGAAAGGGAAGAGTCGGTTTCCCGGATTTCCGCTTGTGCCAGTCCCAACGTTTTGAAATTATGTGCTGCGATACGGCACAATTCCGGTTGGCGTTCCATGTAGACAGCCCGGTCGAACAGTGGAGCCAGAAAACTGAAATCGATGCCGAAACCTCCGGTCAGGTCCATCAGGGTATGGGGAGCTTCCGTGCCGTTGTTGTCCAACAAGCGTTTTACGAGGGCTTGTTTGTACCTTGCCGTCTGTTCCGAAGAACATTGTTCCATCGGGAGACGGGGCGGATACAGTATCCCGTCTCGTTCCGCCCATGAGGGGAGTTTGCGCCTTGCCGTCTGCCAACCCTCGATTTGTTGCAAGGCCATGCGCAGGTCTACGTTCTCCGGGGCCGGTTTCAGGGCCAGTCGGCGTACGTCCTCCTCCCGATGTGTCCGGATGAAGTCTTGTGTCTTTTCGTCCAGCATGTGTTTTACGGGATGGGTTTATAATGCGCTTTGGCTTCGGCGCGCGTGATGAAATTGAAATGCCACCATTCCGTGTGCAGGGCTTTGAACCCGGCTTGGCGCATGACCCGGCGCAGCAGTTCGCGGTTGCGCCGGGCTTCCGGCGTGAGTTTGCCCAGCTTTACCATTTCCGCCTCGTTGTCGATATGGGCCAATTTGCCTAAGTAATCTATTTTCGTGCCCATGGGCAGCGTGTCGCCTTTCACGTCGCAGAGTGTGAGGTCCACGGCCATACCGTAATTATGCAATCCCCCGCCGTTTTTGGGATTGCTCACGTAGATATTCTTCGGTGTTCCGGCCACTACGTTCCACATTTTTTGCTGGATGTGCATCGGGCGGGCTGCATCGTACACCTTCAGGCTCAGTTCAGGGTGGGAGGCTTTCAGAATTTTTTGGGCTTTGGCCAGGGCGCGTGCGGCTTTCGGGTGCAGGTAAGCTTCATGCAGATCGGTGTAAAGCACCCGTCCTGTGAAGTTGTCCGCCCGTGCGTACATCAGGCTCACGCGTATCGTGCTGTCCATACTGCGGACATCCACGAAACCCGACCGTTCCATGGCTTGCGCCGTCCGTCCCGGAGTTTGAGCACAGGCGGTACTTCCGGCTAAAAAGCATGCTAAAAGGATATATGGAGTGAACGTCATATTTATGGGGTTGTCATTTTGTACCGCAAAGATACGGATTATGCCTTAATCATGGGGCGAATCAACAGGGTTTTTGCTTGCTTTTTGTCAATTTTATCCTTGTCGTTTTATGGCTTCCGGAAGTTTTGTCGGCTCATGGAACGGTCTGTTTTTCACACAAACTTCATTCTTCTGCTTCTATTGCGCATTTCCGGTTTTTAATCTCAGCCGAACTGAAAATCGTTTGGCTGAAAGAGATTTTTTGTCTGGCGCAGGGCGGTGGTGAGTTGTCGATATTTTGGGCCGGAAATGTCCGTCCGGCGGCGGATGGAAAGGCTTTAAATACCTTGTAAATCTCTATTTGCCGAGAAAAGCCGGGCCTGAATGGAATGGCAGAAAGAAAGGAAAATGTTTGCAAGGATGACGCGCCCGGGAGTTTCTTCCGCATGGTGCGGGGAGGCGGGAAACGAAATGGCAGCCGAACGGGGAAACGGCTTTCTTTCCGGATTTCCCTGACGGCGCGAGAATCGCTTGAAATCTTCCATGGTGGATTTTCCCCGGAATACGCGCCGCATTTCGGATGAAAATGACAAAATGTCATCCGCCCCGTGAGGAGGTTCACGGGGCGGAGTGGCAGGTTTTCGGTATGGTAAACGGGGCATACGCGCAGTTGATGTATCGTATGTTCCGTTTTACCGTATGGAGTTTATAGCTGCGCGAGAATGTCTTCGGCAATCTGTTCCGCCGTCAGGTGGTTGTCGCGGAGGAACGCCGCCACGTCGAAGCGGTCTACGAACTCTTTGCGGGCACCGAAGTTGAGTACTTTCATGGGGCTTGTGCCGTAGTAGCGGGCGATTTTCTCACCGAATCCGCCGTCCAGTATGCCGTCTTCCAACGTGGCCACGAGGGCGTGGTCGGTTTTCAGTGTGTCTAATAAGGTGTCGTCCGTTCCGGTGATATAACGCGGGTTGACGAGAGTGGCTTCTATACCGGCCTTTTCTTTCAGGATATGTGCGACGGATTCGCCTAACGGGAAGAAGGAACCCAAAGCGAGCAGGGCTACTTTTGTTCCCTTCTTTACCATTTCATAGCGGTTCAATTCGCTGTAATCCGTGGCTATTTCCCGGTCGGCATGCGTCAGCCCGAGTGCCGGCACGCGGATGGCTACGGGGTGGCTGTCTTGCCGCAGGCTCCATTCCAACATGGCGAAGTATTCTTCCTTGCAGGTCGGGGCGAGATAGACCATGTTGGGGATGTGGCTGATGAGTGGGATGTCGAAGAAACAGAGGTGCGTGACGTCGTTCATGGCCGAGAGCGAGCCCCAGAAGACGAGTAGCGTGGCCGGGTTGTTGTTGATGCAGAGGTCTTGCGAAAGTTGGTCGTAAGCCCGTTGGATGAACGAGCTGCATACGCCGAATACCGGTTTTCCTCCAGCCTTAGCGATACCGGAAGCCAAAGCGACGGCGTGTTCCTCGGCGATACCCACGTCCACGAACTGCCGTCCGGCTGCCAACCGTCTGTCTTCGGTGAATCCCATGATGGTGGGTGTTCCTGCCGTGATGCCTACCACGCGGCGGTCTTCTTTCATCTTCGCCAACAGGTAGTCGGCCGTCAGCGTGCCGTAGTCTTCTCCGTCGTCGGACTTGTGTTTGGGTTCGCCGGTCGCGATGTCGAACGGAGCGCAGTAGTGCCATGGCTCCTTGTGTTCTTCGGCCGGGCGGTATCCCTTGCCTTTCAGGGTGTTGATGTGTACCACGACGGGGTGGTCGATGTCTTTCACCTTTTGGAATGCCGAGATGAGGCTTCCGATGTCGTTGCCTTGGTCTACGTACAGGTAATCCAGTCCCATGGCCTTGAAGAAGTTGCAAGGGCATGTGCCTTGGCTTTCACGCAGCTCCTGCAGGTTGCGGTACAGGCCTCCGTGGTTTTCGGCGATGGACATCTGGTTGTCGTTGACCACGATGATGAAGTTCGTGCCCAATTCTCCTGCGTAGTCCAATCCCTCGAAAGCTTCGCCGCCGCTCAGCGAACCGTCTCCGATGACAGCAATGACATTGCCTTTTTCGCCTTTCAGGTCACGGCCTTTGGCCAGTCCTCCGGCCAGGCTGACCGAGGTGGAGGTATGGCCGATGACGAAATGGTCGTGTGCGCTTTCCGACGGCTCGGAGTAGCCCGACACGTCGTCGTATTTTTCCGGATTGAGATAAGCCTCTTTCCGTCCGGTCAGCATCTTGTGGGGATAGCTTTGGTGGGACACGTCGAAGACCATCTTGTCTTCCGGCGAGTTGAACACGTAATGTAGGGCGATGGTGGCTTCCACCATGCCGAAGTTCGGACCGAAATGGCCGCCGTGGTTGCTCAGGCGGTGCAACAATACTTCGCGCATTTCTCCGCTCAGCAGGTTGAGTTCTTCCAGAGACAATTTTTTCACATCTTCCGGAGAGTTGATGTTTTCTAATACCATAAACAGATAAATTTGTCGTTTTGAAATGATGGTGCAAAGATACGCGGTTTTACCGGGAAGCCTGCTATCCGGATTACAGGTATTTTTACCCGGATTACGGAATGGAAATCCTAAAAAAACAAAACGTGCCGGCTTTTCCCGACACATGGCTTTGCCGGGCTTCGGGATATGTGTAAATTTATGCCGGTTAATTTAGATAATTCCATGATGAAACACATGAAACTGAAACTTATTGCATTGTTGTGGGTTACGTTTGCCGTGGTCGGTGCTTGGGCAAACGATTCCGTGGTTTGGCACCATCCCGTGGTGGGCTATACCCATTCTTTCGTGAAAGTAACCAAGGTGGTGCTTCATGCGGACCGCACGGAAGTGTCGTGCCATGTGCATTACCCTTCAGGTTATTGGATTCAAATCCTGCGCACGGCGGAATTGCAAGCGGATGGCCGGAACTTTCCCGTGAGGGATGCCTCGGGCATCCCCCTTGGGGAACAGTACACGATGCCAGAGAATGGCGAAGTGGACTTTACGTTGACATTCGATGCCGTACCGCTTGGGACGGTAAAGATGAATCTGGTAGAACCGGGCGGATGGGCGGTTTACAATATCCGTCCGGAGGATTATCGGCCCGAAGGGATGGAGGACACCTATTGGCGTGATGTGCGTACGGGAGATTGGTTTATCGGCTTTTCCGGTGACGGCGTGATATACGACGGTAAGGTTTGGAGTGTCGTGAGCCGGGATGAACGAAAAGACGGGCGTGGCCAATGGGTGATAGCCTATGGCGGAGAGCAGCTCGCTGTGGAGGTGGGCAAAGAAAAACGTGGCACGCGTCGCATTACCGTGGGCAAGGAACCGGCCGTGGAGTGCAGTCTGATTACGGGGGCGGCGTTGCCTGACTATCCCGTGGGAGACCTACGGGAGGGGTTCAAGGACAACGGTTACCGTGCGGACGACAGCGTGACCATCGTGGGCTGGATGAAGGACATGCCTGCCGAGGCGTGGGAGAAAGGGCGAAGCGTAGAAATATTACGCAACAACATCTTTACGGACAAACAGGAATCCTTTGTGGCAGCCATGGATTCGACCGGGCGTTTCTCTGTGCGCGTGCCGTTGGTCAACACGTCGGAAATCTATATCGACATAGGGCGGAAGGGTATTAACACGGTGGTGGAGCCGGGGGAGACTTATTTCCTGTTGCACGATTTCTCCACCGGCCATGTGCTTTTCATGGGAGAAGATGTCCGGTTTCAAAACGAATTGCAGACGCATCCTCCTTTGTACGTGGATGGTTATCTCCGGAAAGGGCAAGGGACGGTCGATGAATTCCGGACACAGATGGAGGAAAAGTACCGGCATGCGGTAGAGGGGCTGTCACAGCGTGTAGAGGAACATCCGAACCTTTCGCGGCGTTACCGTTACTTTATGGAATCTTTTGGTTTGGCGGGGTTGGGCCGTTCGATGATGCAGGCGCGGTTTGCAGTACCCGATTGGCAGTTGCCCGAAGATTACGTGGACTTTGTCCGGACAAAAGTCTGGCAGTGTCCTTCCAAACCCTATACGCTTTGCCAGAATTTTGGCATATTGATGAGGGATTATATAGGCCATTCTTCAAAGGCGAAAGACAAGGCGAGGGGCAATGCCGTATTCAATGCCTTCAAGCGTTTGCGGCAGCAAGGTGAAATCTCGATGACGGAGGAGGAGGCAAACACCGTGGAGGCTTATCAGTTGGCCATTAAGGAACTACAAGAAAAACTGAATGCAGAGCCGTCGGATTCGTTGCGTCAACGAATGGTGGTGGAGTTTGGGAAAAGTGATTTGGGGCAACGTTTCATATCGCTCTTCAAACGTTTCGAGGACGTTTTGAACGAGGAGGTATTGGCGGATAACATAGATTTCTGGAAAGAAAACGCGGAATCGGCGGGGTGCGACAGTATCCTATGCCAAATCCATTTAGCCCGGAATCTTTACAGGCAGATTGATAACATACGGAAACCTTTGCCGGACAGGATGATGACAAAGGCCGAACGGGAAATCAGGCTTGAGGGCGGATGGGATATCGTCAGCAGGGAACAGGAGAAGTACGTGGCTATCCAAAACCGGGACTTGTCCGGAGTGGGCAGTCTGAAGTCGGCAGAAGACGTGAAGGACGTGACCGGCGGCGAGGCGTTGCTGCGCAAGCTCACGGAGCCTTATCGCGGCAAACTCGTGTTGCTCGATATTTGGGGCACTTGGTGCGCCCCGTGCAAGGAAGCCTTGTCCCATTCGCATGAACTGTTCGAGCGGATGCGTCCCTACGGCGTGGTGTTCCTTTATTTGGCTAACGGCTCTGCGGAAGATTCGTGGAAGAACGTCATCAAACAATACGACGTGCTGGGCGACAATGTGGTGCATTATAACCTGCCGGACGACCAACAACGAGCCATAGAACAATATTTGGGCGTGAACAGTTTTCCTTCCTATCGTCTTATCGGTGTAGACGGTCATGTGCTTGACGTAAATGCAGACCCTCGTAATCTGGGCGCGCTGGAGGGGCTGGTAAAACGGTTGGTTCTACCCGAGTAATAATCCGGTACGGACTACCGAAGGACAGTCGTAAAAACGAACAGAAAGGAAGTGCCGGAAGAGAGGCTATCAAGCCGAGGCTTCCGGCACTTCCTTTTTGGGGAAATGATATTTCCGTGTGGGATTATTCCTTGATGACTTTGTGTACGATGCAGTTGTCCGTCCCGTTGTGGAATTTGAAGATGTAAATTCCGGCAGGCAGGTCGGCGAAGTCGATAGTGCAGTTGCCTTCCGTCAAAGTCGTGCGACGCACACGGTTTCCGGCCAAGTTGAAGATGTCGGCTGTTTCATAGGTGTTACCTTCGATATGCAGTGAGCCGTTAGCATTGGGATAGAAGAGTAGTGGTCTGTCTTCATTTTTAGCTTGTCTGATGCCTGTGCCGTCCTTTATGGTGAACTGGATTCTCGGGGAAACTTCGTCATAGGAATCGTTAATGAACAGGGCGCTGAAATAGTTTCCGGGTTCGAGCGTACCGGCTTTGATGCTCACGGTTCCTTCCGTGGCTCCGTAAGTGTAATAGAAGCCGTCAAGCTCGTCCACGTTGGGGTCTTTGCCATCTTTGTAGACACCTACCCAGTCTTTCGGTGTACCCGGACCGTCCTTGTAGTGGATGAGAATTGCTTCATCGGTGGAGAATTCCGTCTTGTCGGTAGACAGCGAAGATATGTCTTTGCCTACAGAGAAATAAACTCGTTCACGCGGTTCGAAGTACTGTCCCAAGGTGAAGTAATTCAAGAAATAATATCCTTTGGGCAGATCTTTCGCCAAAGTGAGTGTGCCTTCGGTGTTTCCGCCGAGGTAATCCCACGAATCGGATGTATCGGATGTACCGGGAACTTCTCCCCGCTTATAGATGCCGATCCAGTCGTTCTTCAGACCCGGTGCGTTGGAGTAGGTCACCACGATGTCTTCACCTTCTTCGAATTCGCTCTTTTCCAAACTGATTTGCGGTTCGGGACCGACATAGAACGGGATTCTTTCGCTGATTTCCGTATATCCCTCATCTTCAAATAGCACGGCATAGTATTCGTTGGTTTCGTCGATGGTGAAATTCATTGAACCGGATTGAGCCGAGGTATATTTCCATTTGTACGAAAGAACGGAATGCGGTTCTTCTCCTTTGCGGTAGATGCCGATCCATGCGTTTTGACCTTCAGGAGCATATTTGTAGTCGATGGTAATGGCTTCTCCTGGTGTTACACTTGTGTCCGTTATGGAAATGGAAGGTTTACCTGCTATACTTCCTTCTACGGTGAACTGTCTGGTGTCCGACCATTCCGACCATTCCATATTGGTATCGCGGTATCTCATCCTTACGTAATAGGTACCGTTTATCAGTTTGTTTTTTTCAATGGTAAGTTGAGTGATGTCTATATTTTCATTGAGGTCAATGGGGATGTGTAAGGGTTTCCCCGTAGAACCGTAAAGGTCTTCGACGTCGCGTACCTTGTTGTATTCTATGGTAGAAAAGTCTTGGTTGAGTGAGAATTGGTATTGTACACTATTTAGTTGTTCATTCGTAGTGGTTTTATATGGACTTCCTTTGAACGTATAAGGCAGGGTGATGATCTCTTCTGTTATTTCCTTGATTTCCGGCTTTTCCGGAGCAGCTTTACCCAAAGTACGACTGAAGGAGTCATTTAGAATATTGTCCACTACCAGTTCCTTGTTACCGATGGCATAGCACTCCGCCTTCATTTCTTTTTTATCAAAATCAAACTCCAGAATCTGGTAGCCCCAATAGTCAATGGTTTTTTGTACGTCGTCGTAGTCTTGTTCGGAAGACATGCCCCACATTTGATCCCAAGAGGCAGCGCCGTTAATGATATGATATAGCGGATAATCGGTCAACTGCCCCCTATGGTACAAATGGTGGTGACCTCCGTAGTTCAGTACGTGCTTCGGAGTCTCGGACAGAATGGGTATGATTTCATTTCTAACCCATGCCGAGATGTCACCGATGTATTGCTCGGCTTGGATAGGCCGATGGTTTACGCTGATAATGAAATCTACTGAATCGTCTTTTTTGGCAGCATCTACAATTTTTCTCACCCATTCTTTTTGGGCGTTGCCGGTATGTTCAGTGGACAAAACAACGAAGAGGATACGGCCAGCTTGGTAAGCGTAATAGTTTTCCGTGCCACTGCTGATACCTTGGTAGGTAAGGTTCTCATAGTGGTAATGTGCGGCATATCTCTGCATACCCGGGTCGTTATAAGTTTCATGGTTTCCCACGGCTGTCATGATGTGGAGATAAGGTGACATGAGTTGCGATTTGAACAGGTGTATCTGTTCGTATTGGTCCAATGTACCTACGTCCACTTGGTCGCCGATATTCATAATCATGTTGATGTTTTCGGTAAGGTCGCCATATTTTTCTTCGATCTTACGTTGTGCTGCTTTCATTAGCCACTCATATCCGCTTCGGCTTTTGATTTGGTGATCGCCCATTAACAGAATGCGCATGGGTTCATGGCTTTTGGGGGTCGGCATGGTGCGGAAATGGCATACTTCGCTTTTCTTGTCGTCGCTGATAGCTTGGTAATAGTACACCGTGTTGGGTTGCAGTCCGGTGAGGCGGATGGAGTTCCAATAATATGGGAAACCGTCTTCTGAAAGATTGTCAATGGTACCCTCTAAGGTCTGCGTCAGTTGGTCTTTTGAAGTTCCGTAAATGACTTTAGGGGTGTTTTCGAAAGAGGTTTTCCAGCTAATCCAGATGGCGGTATCTTCCGCGCTTTGGAGGTAAGGTTTCGTCATATCGGCATAGCTGCCGGTTTTAGGCTCCACGGTCAGCCGGTGTGCCACGACTTGTCCACAGGCGTTTTCACCTTCGGCCGGTGTGTAGTAAATGTCAGCTTCGGAGTAATCTTTTCCTCCTATATTTATTGTCTCTCCCGGAGCAATGGTGTGGTCTTGTATGCTTTGCACGTAGCGGCAGAATTTTATAGGAGTCTCCAAGGTATCTTTGTGTTCATCGGTGAATGTTCTTATCAGGCGGACCGGGCTGTCTTGTGATAGAAAGGAAGATGAAATTTCGACGGAAGGTGTTCCTTGTCCCGATACGACTTTGCAACCGATAGGAGCCGTCCAATCATAACGGACGACAGTTTCATTCTTGGGAGCCTCAAACGTGGATGTCTCATTGATTTTCATGACAGGGTTGCCTTCTATGCGGTCGGCTTGTGCCTGGGCATACCCGCAAATTGCTAACGAAAGCAACGGAAGTGTCAGCATTCTCTTTTTCATTCTTTTTTTCTTTTAAAGTTTATGTTATCAAGTTTTGATGCAACAAAAATAGAGTAAACTTATTAAGAGCCAGTTGCGTTGCTTTTACATTCTTTTTGCAGGGTAGAAATACATCTGATTTCACGTAGAATCTTCGTAAACAGCGCCGTGCGACGGGCTTGTGAAGTAATATAGTTGAAATAAAAAACGGCTTACGAATATCTTTCGTAAGCCGTTGATTTTTATAGTAAAACATCTCTTTGTTTCCTTCGTTTTTCATAAGATGTGCGCAATTAAGTTTGCACGGTGCATTTATATAGAGTTATATCAATAATAGGAAGCCTGCTTCCTGCATCATTTACAGCTTGTATAAATTCAGTACATTCTTGTTGTGTCATTTTCTTTTTGAGATAAGCGTAATACAGGAAGTCAAGGG
>ENA-UEOZ01000752-UEOZ01000752.1-human-gut-metagenome-genome-assembly--contig:-NODE-752-length-18574-cov-71.913878_pt1 | contig 18574 bp, 17 predicted proteins | sample MGYA00242898_ERZ507912 | MGnify/ENA primary metagenome ERZ507912 (study PRJEB26167, sample SAMN06115410) | human gut metagenome | host: Homo sapiens | place: China:Chongqing | collected 2016-04-27... | reverse complement strand
TCCCCGCTTCCTGAGGAAGAGGGGCTTGGGGAGAAAGTGGAGCCCTCTTTGGAAAGAGGGACGGGGTGATTCGAAAAGCACTCTTCTTTAATGGTAAAGAAGGTTTCTGTCCCCCACAAATGGGGGAACCGAAGGGTGCGTAAAGACCATTGAGGGTAGTTTTTCGAAAAAGATACCCCCATCAGCCTCAGGGTGATAGAAGTAGTTATTTCTTATACTTCATCCTCCAGAAAAAGTGCCAAGTCCTGAAGATAGGCTCACTCAAAGCCTCAGCAGGAAAGAACCTAACGAAATGCATATTCCTCCATATTTTCAGGAAATACTTCTTCCCCATACTCTGATGCGTAAAACCGCCATATTTGGTGAAATGCTTTCCGAAGTTGCCACCATTCAGAATCTCTGCCAGCAACAACTTTCCTCTCTTCGCATCCATTGGAGCTATCATCTTCTCCTCTGATAGTCCCAATGTCTCATGCAGCACATACATCACCGCCCCTGCAAACTTCCACAATCCCAAATACTTCAATTCCTTCTGCACCACAACTAAAGCAGTAGAGGCAGAAGAAGTAACAACAGTAGTAGAACCTGCAGAATTATCTCCCTCTATAGCAAGGCGGTCCCATCCCGCACAATTTGGCGAGGGCTTTGATGCCCCGCCATCCCTAGAGCGTAGCGGTTCTGAGCACCGAGAAGGTGCGGTTACATCCCCGCTTCTGAGGTTTCTGTCCCCCGGGAACGGGGGAACCGAAGGGGGTGTAAAGACCATTGAAGAGGGGCTTGGGGAGAAAGTGGAGCCCTCTTTGGAAAGAGGGACGGGGTGATTCGAAAAATTGACGGGGTGATTCGAAAAATCAGTATCCAAAAATACATTTTTAGAGAAATCATTGACTACAAGAAAATAGTCAATGATTTGCCTCATTCCAATCCCTTCATCAAAGAAATGGTGATATAGATGCGTCAGCTGATAAATCACATTAAATGCTGTCGTTGGTATAGCAATATCCCCTGCCCCATCGGGCAGCCCCACAATATGCGAGCATTGCAGATCCGCATTTCTTCGAAACCATTTCTGCAATCTAGCATGATAGATAGGATTATTCATGGAGCAAGGAAAGAAATGCAACTCTACAGGCACACCATCCAAGGAAGTCTCTAGATGCTGCAGTCTGATATCATCCCCCAGTTCAAACTTCTTTTGAGCATACTCCATAATCCTCTCCCTACTAGCATCAATCCAAACATCAATATCTCCAGAAGTGCGAGAATAAGGATTCGGATACATCAAGGCATTCCCCTGACCTTTCAGGACACAGCATCTCAGCCCATCCTCTCTCAGCATCGAGAAGAGCTTACCAGCCACAGTATTCACCTTCATATTCTGTCTGCGAATCTGTTGCGCCTTCCCCATCCAAGTCATCAGCAGCTCCCTCCCTATCGGGTTCTGCTTCAACTTCTCAGGATATTCCTCACCCAATCGCTCTATACCCTCAAAGCAAAGCCCCTGCTGAGCCTGCTTAGAAGCAAAGGAATACAGCTCCTGCCAGTCCATCCCAGTCACCACCCTACTCATATCCCCCTTATATCCAAGGCAATATCTTAGGAAAGCGAAAAAAGCAGTTATATCATTCATTCAACTATTAATCTTTATTAATTATACATAGAGATATACCATATATATGAAATATATTATGTATCTTTGCACCAAAGTAGAAACATTTAAATAAATACACTTATGAGTACAGTTTCAGTAACACCTTCTAAAAGAAAGATCATTGACTTAAAAGATGATACTTTTAAGACCCTATCCATTATGGCTATTCAGAAGGGAACCAACCTCAAAAACTATATTGAGGATATACTTAATGGTATAGCCGAGGATTACGAAGACGCAAAGCTCTATGCCAAATTAAGAAAAGAGCAGCCAGAGGGTCTCATCCGTGCCAACAAAGAAGAACAAGAAGATTTTGAAAAGTGGTTAGGCGTATGAATGTCGAATTTTCCAAAGCCTTTATCAAAGCTTCCAAACGTCTTTCAGGCAAGATGCTCGATTCTTTAAGACGTACGATAGTAGAAGTTAAAGCAGCCAAAGGTATTCAAGATATCTCTGACTGCAAGAAACTTGTTGGGTATCGTAATATATATAGAATTCGTTTAGGAGACTATAGAGCACTATTTACTCTAGAAATTGAGTTTTCTGGCGATACTATATTCTTTCAATATCTTGCTCCACGAGGCGAAGCCTATGGTAAAAAGATGAAAACAGAACTTAAACGAATAGACAAAGAATAATTATATTATTCAATCTCCAATGTATCTCCACCATTAGCAAGGCGGTCCCATCCCGCACAACCTGGCGAGACCTTTGATTGGTCCGCCAACATTATAGCGTAGCGGTTCCGAGCACCGGAGGGCGGTTACATCCCTTGCCCTTTTGGAAAGGGCGAGGGCTTGGGAGTGGGTTAAGGGCCCTCCTTCAAGGGTTTCTGTCCCCTACAAGGGGAACCGAAGGGGTCGTAAAGACTATTGAAGACAGGAGGGTCTATTTACAATACATCTCCTCATAATACTTCTGATACTCCCCAGAAGTAACATGATCCATCCATTCCTGGTTCTCCAGATATCACTTTACGGTTTCCTCGATTCCCTCCTCAAATAGGAAAGATGGCTCCCAACCTCGTTTCTTCTGCAACTTTCTATAGTCGATGGCATAGCGCATATCGTGACCCTTTCTGTCTGCTACGTAGGTAATGAGTTCCATATCTCCACATTTCCTTCGCCTCATTGTCACCTATTACAACCTCAGCGAACTTTGGCTTACTGTTTAATTGTTTCTTGCCTTATACCATAATTTGAATAATTTAAAATAACGGTGCAGAGGTACAAAACTTTATCTAGGCGCACAATACGGCTTTCACCGAATACTTACTTTTCTATTGAAACTGGTGGAAGATATTTTTCCCAATCCATCATATTAGAAATTAGCCTCATTCTTTCATCAATCGTAGGTAGTTCTATTCGCTTGTTTGGCAAATATCTTGCATGTTCCAGAGAATCACCTAAAGCCCATAAACGATTTGACAAATATGATGGATTATCACTATGGCGTTCAATATCGTCTTTCGTGAGAAAAACATTGTGTTCAAATTCTTCACGCGATTTTGGCGTAGGCATGCCATATTTACTACTTGGCTTCATATATTTTATCGAAATGATCAGACACTAAGATATGGAAAACAGAACGAATGGATTCATCTATCGTATATAAATCCAGCCTGCCATTTGGAAGTTTTTTTGCTCTCTTCAAGGAATCCACTAAATGATTCACCATACCTTGCGCAAACGAAATATGCTTATTTTCCATACACTCTTTTAAGAGATTTGAACCTCTCTCAAAATCCTCCCTATCTGAATATAAAGTTCCTAATTGCTTAGTCATACATATTAACTATTAATTACATTATACACATCACTAGCTCTCCTAATATCTACTTTACCATAGAGTACATTATTAAGTATATCTTCCATAGTTCTAGCACATCTACCCTTAAATATTTGTCCCAAATAGAAACTCCTATGGACATACCTATCAGATTGGAATAATCTATCTAATGTACCATCTCCTTGCAGTCGATGCACTGCATCCAAATATGGTTTCGCGAACTCTTTTCCCCCAGTAACTTGCCAATAATTAAGTGCATCAATTTTAGTACTGACAAACATTTTATCGTCATTCTCGAAGAGAACATCGCTTCTATCCGGCAAACTTTCTGGGATAACATGTTGCAGTTCTTCCAACATACAACAATATCCACATTTGTCTGACAATAACAATGCTATTTCATAAAGATTCCACGATACCGAGAAATTACAAACACTTAACAATTTCTTCTTAATATCAATATCCTGAAAACTCTCTAGGACCAAAGAGGGAGCCATCATTGCAATATTTAATAAAACGCTAGAAGCCTCTGTATTTAATCCCACTTCACATGGATATAGAATTTCTTCTATCAAGCATTTAATTACTCTTGTATCATAAGTACTTAGCCATTTCAATACCCCACTTGCTCTTTTGGAAACACTATTATCTGGATGTACAAGAAACCAGATGAGAAAATGAATCATTTGCTCATCTTGATTGATTTCTTTATGAAAACCTTTCATCCAACTAAATTTACTATCTTGTTGTCTTGAAGGTTGAACATTGATGTTATAATGGCTAGAAATCACATCATATAGCTTACATCTATCAAAATCCGGCATATTGATAAGTGGAGTAATAAATTCACTGAGCGAGAACCAATAAGTACCAACTGGTGAAATTATGCTCTTTCTCATATTGTCTAAAAGCACCTTGCTTGAAGGAAGTAAGCCAAGCCTCTCTTGTAGACTTTCTCGCTTTTCCGATGTTTTTTCTTCCGACTCAGTTCGCTCCCATTTATAATTATGCTTTCTCAAATTTTGTTTCAAAGCATCAAAGAACTCATTAGAAGTTGTTGTTTCTTCGAAATCTTTTAGATACTCACCTTTTTTATTATCATAGTCAGAGACTATATACTCAGCCATTCTTGGAGCTAGTATTTCTATAGACTTTTCCATCCCCAACTCTACTATAATTTCAGAGTGAAGGCTAGCGTATTGATTATCATTGTGTAGCTTATCCCAGTTTTCCCAAAACAGTTCACTAATGGCATATCTTATGTAAGGTGATATCGTTTTACATTCTCTCAATAACTGGCATATAGCACTAGCCTCTATTAAATGATTGGCACCAAGATCATACCCATCACCTAATTTAGGCATGTCAACCTTCCATTCCTCAGCATTACAGATAATACTTTCTGGTGAAGGCAAAGTTTCAAACATATAATAACTAATTGCATCTGATAAAGAAGAAGTCTTGGCGATTGTTGCCACAAACTCGTTTTTTTCTTGCTGAACATATCGCTGAAACGTCATTTCACCAGACGCTTCTTCAAAAATCGCAGCCATATGAGCAACTTGAACAGCATCTAACGGTATGTCAGATTTGCGAAATTCATTAATTAAGTCCAGTTGGGCCTCTTTATACCAATCTGGTCCCATAGAACTTTTCAACACTTCCGCATAAGTAGTTTGAACTTTCAATGTTTCCCCCCACCTAGCATATTCGCAACATAACTGAAGCAAATAGTTACAACGTTCCCATCTGTTCATAACTGCATAAAGAATGAACTTGACAGCTTCATCTGCAAAGAAAAGAGCTTGCATCCGCATATTCTTTTCTCCCAAGATTTTAGCCATTCCAATAAGAGTATCACAATAGCCTTCTCTATACAAACACAATTGATTAGACATTCTGCTCTTGACATGTTCCATTAGATCATCTATCCTATCAGCAAAAAAATCACCATATATTTCCGCCAATTTTGTATACAAGAACGGTATTAACTTCTCAGGCAAAAGATAACTTCGTTTCCAATTGATTCTTTCCTCAAAAGAAAAATCAAGACAATCAAGAATATCTTTAAATTTTACATAGATTGAGGAAAGGTCATCACCATCCGTACGCATTCTTAGCAAACCATGAATGTAAGCAGTACGAGCAACCAACATCTCTATATACTTTTCCCAAGACCCATCATCTTTATAATTTCTATTCAATTCCAGGAGTGAAAAATCGTCATCTTCATATGCCTTATAAAAGCTTTGTATGTAGTATTCAAATACAGAATTTACTTCAACATCAACTCCATTAGCATTCCTAAAAGAAAATGGCAAGAGTTCTGGTTTATATTTTTCCAATAATTTCTTTATCACACATGCTTGTATAGGTTTACCGATAAGTACTGCTAATATTTTTTTGATATCCTCATTTGAAAATGCGAAATCATGCTGTAATAAAACATCTTCTAACTTCTTTAAGCAAAAATTAAAAGACTCATTATACCCTATTTTATGAAGTTCAGAATCTTTCACTTCATATAAGTGTATCACGTTTATTAAAAGCATAACAATTCTTTCATCCCAATTAGTATCTAACCTCTTAAGATGTTTATCAAAGTCCACAATTTTGCCAGACCTTACGTGATTAGAGAGTTGATAAGCTATAATTTCGCTTCTAATTGAGCTAATCATCTCATTAGTTTGTTCTTCTGTATCCGCCTTCAAATAATTAAGAGTATGAGTCAAATAGCCAACCAAATCTTTTTGATTCTCAACACCCGCCAAAACACCTTCAACTATCAAAAAGCCTTTAGCTACAACTACATATGTATCTATATACTTTTGGGATTTATCCTCAAGAATCTGACGAATTTTTGCTTCAATTGATTCTGCTAAATCAAGAGCCTGCTCTTTATAATTCAATTCAAACATAATACGAAGGTAGGACATAGCTCTTGGAAGATCTACCAAAAGTCTATTATCTCTTACAATATATTTCATTGCCACATCAGGTTTTCCTCGTAAAAAACTCAAATCAATAAAAGCATCCACATGGTCCACCATTATAGAATCACAACGATTCTCGATGCGTTGAGCTAGCAACATCAACCTAATTACCTCTATTGGCAGCCCATTATCTACAGCAAGAGCCAAACATTCCTTAATATCATGCATTATCAAATCTGGAGAAACATCATGCATAGCACATAAGTCTGCCCATTCTTGATTACACATTTCCAATCCTTTCATCACATCGCTACCATTTACCAAATGATGGAGAGTGTTTTCTATTGAATAAGGCAAATCTTTATGTGCCAAACAATATTTTCCAATCTGATCATTTGTAAAGCCTATTATCGAACCCAATTTATGAGTAACAAAAAGCCTGAATGAACTATGATAAATCTCATATCGCTCTGCATCCTTTTCTTTCAACAAATGTCTGAACTCTCTAATAGATTGCTTAAAATCATATGGGTTTGGGGACACCATCATGTTAAGTAGTTGTGATTCCAATACATAGCCACGAATTTGAGACAATAAAGCCAACACTTCAAAAGCGCATCCTTTTGGATTTGCTTTTTTCCAAATTGATTCATAATAAGCGGTAATATCTCCACCTATGGTAGGTAAACTATCCAACCATTCCTCCAATTCAACTTCTTTCGTCTTTTCATCAAAAGATTCCTCCATATAGCGGCATAGATAATTCATATACAGAGGATGACCTTGTGTCTTATGAGCTACGGCTTGAATAAATGGAAATGTTTTCTCCCATTCACCGCTATTCGCCTTTATATAGGATTCACATGCTTGCATATTTAGGGGAGTTACCTCAATTTTAAATTCATCAAGCAACTTTCCTATAATAGTGGCAGGAAGTATATCTTCACTAATACATGACAAAACTACTTTTATATTGCTTGGCAAACTCTCTGGCAGCAAGGATAGAATGTCATCTATACGATTATCCCTATCAGTTACCAATTCATCTAAGCCATCAATAATGATAACGCCAGATTTATCGTCAACAGAAAGGATATTGCTCATGTATCTAAACCAGTCTGAGACACTTTTTCTTTTTTCTTCTGGTGTCATTTTTTTTACATCTACACAAGATGTAGCAACAAACACAGTCTCTATCCAATCTACGAAGTATCCTTCCGAGCATCTGATAGCCCGACTCATGTCATCATTAGGCACCTTAAAAAAGAATCTGCCAAGAATTTTTACCCTATCAGTTCTTGATTCGAAACCACCTGCAACAGTTGTCTTGCCACATCCTGGTGAACCATAAAGCAAAATCCAATGAGACTTGTCATTAGAAAGAACAGTATCAAGTGACTCAAACACAGAATAATTAGGTTGAGATTTTTCTACATCTTTTCCTATAGAAGCAGGTATAGAATTAATACTTTCTTCCTTCTCTATTTTTATTTCTGTCAAAACAGAACTAATTATTTCTACACTGACAAAAGACAAATGGTTTCCTGTTTGTTCAATAACGATTCCTACTACCTTGTCTCTTATGAGAATAGGAGCACCTGACATTCCTTGATAATCATATAGATCACTAATGTCTTTCGGACAGAGCTGGTAATTAGCAGGTTTACCATAAACCTTTTGGTTTATTTTTCCATAAAGCCTTAACCCACCATCACTATTTTTATCAGGATATCCAAACGACTCTACATCTTCATCAATTCTTAGATGGTGTGCTTGTAAGCCATAAAAGTCTTTTTCTGAACGTGCCGATACTTTTAATATTGAAATATCAAATTCTTCAATATTCCGTATAACTTCAAAATGCAGGTCACCATCAGTTGAATCCTTTACTATATTTTCGGCATCATCAGAATAGCATGCCACTGTATGATATGCAGTTAATAGAAGGTCAGGAGCTACATAGAATGCAGTTCCAACTTCCTTTCCACAAACAATCCGAACAATTAATCTTCCTTCCATATTTTCAAATAGTTATCGTTATACCTTGTTCTCCTACTGGAGTAATAATCTCAAATTCAAAATCATCATGATAGCTTTGAGCAGTCAATTCTCTAGATAATTCTATATTATAGTTAAAATACAACCTTGGTTCATGATTATTACCATTGGCAATAATATGAGCCAATGTTGGCAAATCTGGATGATTATATTTATCTCCATTAGTAGAGATCAACCAATTATTACACCTAACCAACTTCAACAATTCTGGAGAATTATTATTATAGCTACCATGATGTGATAACTTAACTGCATCAAACCAGAAAGGCGCATTTCCTTTGCCATACAATTCCATCAATGAATCTACTATTGTTTCTGCATGAGCATCTCCTAAAAACAATACTCTTTTTTCATCTACCTCCAATACAAAAGCAATAGAACTTCCATTTGTAGCAGAATCGTCCGGTTCATATATTTCCTCCATCATCTTAATCAAGTCATAACTCTTAGATACATTTCTTTCATGATAATGAAAACCAGGTTTATCTTTGCTCAAAGAATACTCAAATGCATCATCCCAAAATTCTTCACTATGAGCTTTTGAAAGTAAACCATCTATGATTAGCTTTTTCTTCCAAAAAGATTCCACATTACTAATATCGTCACTGTTTGGAGATAGAATATGAATTGTAGCCTTTCCAAAAGAAAAAGAATATAATCCTTTTATTGTTGCACCGCTCAAAGGAACGTTCCAAGGAATTCCTTTTCTTGCTATTAATGTTGACAACGTACATCCCTGCCTAGCACTAATTTTCTTAGATTCTGCCAATTGTACCGCCTTGCAAATATTGTCATGCACAAAATGTTCCCCGTTGGCAGAAACCTTAACAACAGACTGAATATGCCGATATCCATTGTACCAAATTTCTCCTATTGATATAGGAAGAGCCTCTTCTTCAAGTAACTTGATAATACCAGAAATATGATCAGCATCAATATGTGTAACTACTATAACATCAATTGCACCACCATTTTCAGAAATTTCTTTTAGTTTTGGCAACAAATAGTCCTTATATGTATCAACATACCCACCATCTATTAAAAAGTAGTGGGATGGAACATACTCTACAAGAACACTATCACCATTCAAGGCAGGTAACAAGTCAATTTTCATATACAAAATTACAACGTAACATTCATTCTCTGCAAGAATTCATGAGGAGGCATGACTGAAATGTCAGAGAAAGGGAAATCCTTAACGTTCCTCGTCACAAAAGCCATCACGGTGCATCCAGAAGTCAAGAGCCACATTTGTATCAAGAAATACCTTCATCATTTATACTTCTCCAACAAATAGTCTAACTTCTCGTCGTTTTCATCTTCTATTCCAGCAAGGCATCCACCTAATTTTTCCAAATGAGCAGGAAGTGTCAATGAAGGCAGCTTACGAGAGGTTGGCACCTGAAACCTTAGCAGATACTTTTCCACCATCTGTCCAATGCTAACATTATGCAACTTTGCATAAAGCTCAGCTCCACGATATATATTGCTATCTACACTAATCGTATTCATAATTGCATCTCCTATAATTAAGTTACACTTTTCCTGCTGCAAATTTACACTTTTATTTCGTAACCGCCAAACAAAAGGACTAAATCTTTGATTTTTTAGCAGAGATGAACTCATTTGTAGACCTCTACCACCTCCACAACCTATACTTTCTCCAAATCCAATGCGCCACTCTAGCCATGGGTTCACATATCACCTCCTCGGGATAAGAAGTGAGGAAACGGAGATTTCTCTTGAATCTACGCTGGGCTTTCCTCAGCTGATAGGACAACTTGCCCTTCTTTACCTCCAACTGTACCATTCTCTCATCATAATGGCCGAAATTGCCAGCTAGCATCATTTCGCTTAGCAGGAACTTACCATGCTTCTCGGAGGCAGGGCATATCAAGTATTCTTCCTTCATGGCGAAGATTTCTTGCAGCACATACATCAGGGCAGAGGCAAAACGAGACATGCCGCAGGCTCTTATCTTCTGCATTAACTCAGCTTTAGACATCAATACATTTCCCAGAGAGGCAGCAGCCTGACGATGATAATCCTTCAGCAGAACATAGAAATCCAATACTTGACGCAATCCTACCCCCTCATCCAAGAGATGGCGATAGATGTGATTCAATTGGAAGATGAGGTCATAATCCACCCTCATTTTTTGGATTTCTCCACAACCATCTATATTCGCCTTTACAAATTGAGCCTTTCGGAATATCTTTTGGAAAGCCCTATCTCTCCATGGTGCATTCAAGAAAGAAGGACGGAAGTGGATTTCTATCGGTACTCCATCTATCGGCTTTACCTCAGCATGTAGATGGCATAAGGAAACCAAGATATGCTTTTCTTGGCAAAAATCAATGATGCTTTTCACAGGATGCTTCGTAGGTTTCTTCGGCCAAATCCAAGCATCTATATCGCCACAGGTTCTTAGCAAGCCTAGGGATGGATTGTCTGTCAATCCAGCATAATAGGTATGATTGCCCTGCCCTTTCAAGATGCAGGCATCAAAGCCATTCTTCTCCAGTTCCTTCGTCAATCGAAGGCAAACATCCGTGGTCAGCATATTTCTGCGCTTGATATTCTCTGCTGCCAGCGTCCATTTGAAGACAAATGGTTTCGGTGGCCATAGCTCTTTAGGCAACTTATTGATGCCCTCAAACAAGATACCTACCAAGGCTTGTTTATGAGCCATATCCATGATTTCTCCCCATTCCTCAGAAGATAAAGAATGAGAAAACTGCTTTCTGATGTCTAAGGCTACTTCTAGTAATTGAAAAAAGTTATTCCGCATCATATTGTCAAAGTTTCTATTTTGCCAAGTATCATTTCTTCAACCCTTGATACACTCCTCCTACTTCATCAGCAATCTGGTCCCAATCATACTTGCTCATGTCGTAATCCACATGCTGCAATGGGGTCTCGATAATCTTTCCGAGCTTCTTTGAAAGTTCATCCACGTTGCCACAATGGAAGTAATCATCCTTTGGTAAGCCTACCTCCAGATTCGCTGGAATATCGCTCACTACTACCTTTACCCCATAGCTCATCGCCTCCAACAGGGCTATCGGCAAACCTTCGTGCGAAGATGGAAGACAATAGCAACGGCAATTCGTCAACAGCGAATGAAGCTTTCTGCCTTTGATAAAGCCAGTAAGCACCACACCATTCTCCCTTGCCATCTGCTTCAATCCCAACGAATACTCATCCTCGAAATCCGTATCACCAGCCAGCACCAGCTTGTAGCCCTGCTCTATTAACTTTTCATTCTTAACTATCAACTGTCTATACGCTTCCACCAGATGATGCAGGTTCTTCTCAGGCACAAATCTACACATACCCAGTATATACTTTCCCTTCTCTATCCCCAGTTCCTTGAAATATTCAGGATAGTCGCAGATTTCAGGCTCAGAAACACCATTATATATAAGGTGTACATTCTTCGTCCTTCCATATTTACTGGCAATGAGGTTCTTGATGACGTTCGAGATGACGATGACATCATCGGCAAACATGCAGCCCATACGCTCACCCATCTTCAGGATAGTCTTGGCAGCAAATCCCCACTTGTCCCTGTCATAGTCAGGACCATGATGCGTAAACACCACCTTCATGCCCAACAGTTTGGCGTATGGCACCAGCAAGGCAGGACCGATGGCATGGATATGCAATACATCAGCACCCAACTTCTTTGCTTCATTGATGGCACGGAAAGTATGGATGATGGCCTCGAAACTCTTCTTCTTAGGAGAAGGAATCGTTACCAGTTTCACTCCTTTCCATTCATGTAAGTCATCCTTCACATAGTTCGAGCGACGGATCAGCGTCACGTCATACCCACGCTCCACCATTCTAGGGAACAATTCCTCACAATGCGTCTCCACGCCACCCATGATATTCGGGATACCACGAGTACCTGTTACAACTATTTTCATAAAAACTAGAGATTTTCAAAATAAAAGTATTACCTTTGCAGGCATGAATAAGATTTCAAACTATATCAAAGAAGCCATACAGTACTTCGGCATCATCTTGGTGTCGATGCTCTCCGCACTGTGGCTTCTTATCAATCATAAGAGAATCAAGTGATTACTTGATTTCGATATTTCTATCTGTTTCCTTCTTGGTAGCCTCATAACCCTGGCTAGCCACGTCAGCGTTCACGATGTCCTCGCCACGCTTGCCCTTCAAAGCCTCCTTTGAATCGGCAGAAAGACCATTGTTTACCACGGCATTCATATCGCAGGTAGAAAGCTTGTCAAGCTGCTCCTTGGTTACTTTACCATCACGATATTCGCAGCAGATAGGATTCTCATACATAGAGTACTTCATACCGAGCAGGCTCTTCAGCTTGTGCTTAGCCACCCATAGGGCAGGAGTCTTGATGTACTTGTGCATGGCAGGAGAAACAGAACCGATCATCCAGCAGTTTCTGTCGCAATGTCTTACCTTCTTACGAACCTGCTCTGCCTCTGGAGAACTCCAAAGCTCATCCCAAGTCTGGCGGTTCAGGTTACCCATCACCTCCTTATCCTTGGTACCATTACATGGCATCACATCACCGTATGGGTCGATGAAGAAGGTATCGAAACTCATATCGCAAGGCAAGAGACGCTTCTGACCATAGATATAGTTGATGAGTCCATGATTAAAGTAAGCACGGAACCACTTCTTTGGAGAATTAGACTTCAACAGTTCGTTCACCAGGTTCTCGAAGTTCTTAGCCACCATCGGACGGTCGTGGATGATGTTCTTAGCCTCTACGAAGTAGAAAGAGTTATGGAGCGATGCGGTAGCGAACTCCATACCCATCTTGTTGCTCAACTCATAGAGAGGTACGAGGTCAGGAGCATTCTTGTCCTGAACGGTCATACCGAAGCCCACATCCTTCAATCCCATCTCGCAGAGCTTCTTCAGGGTAGTATAGCCACGGTTGAAACCATTGTTCAGACCACGGATTTCATTGTTGGTCTGCTCCAAACCCTCGATAGAGATACGGATACCAATCTGTGGGAACTCCTTCGCCAGGTCGATGATACGGTCGGTGAAAAAGCCGTTGGTAGAGATCACGATACGGTCGCTCTTCTTATAAAGCTCACGTACGATATCTTTCAAATCCGTACGGATGAAAGGCTCACCACCCGTGATGTTAGTAAAGTACATCTTAGGTAGCTTCTTGATAGTCTCTATAGAGATTTCCTCCTCTGGCTTAGAAGGAGCCTTGTAACGATTACACATAGAACAACGCGCATTGCAACGATAGGTTACAATGACAGTACCATTTAATTTCTTTTCTGACATAGTATATTTATTTATAATATTCCATTAATTTATGATAATAAGCCTCGGAAGAATATCTTTCGATGGCATCTTTTGCGATGGCTTGATAATCAAAGTCATGCGCAAACATCTTTTCTATTTTGTCCTTCAGATCCTCCACATCACCCGATGTAAAGGTCATACCGTTAGGAACCATTGCAGCAGGAGATTTACCGCCCTCAACTATCAGTTCAGGAATACCTCCGATATTTGCACCCAGTACTGGTGTACCCAGGCTCTGTGATTCAATCACGGTAAGAGGATTGTTCTCGCTACATTCCGATGACAACACCATAAATTTCGCCTTTTGGAGGATAGGCATAAACTCCTCCCATTGCATCTGTCCCTTAAACTCTATATGAGGACAGTTCCTATAGGTTTCCTTGAGTTCAGGAAGCAACTCACCACCGCCAATCACGATAAGCTTCTTATTGAGCTGGGCAGCCGCCTTACACAAGGTTCTCACGCCTTTCATTTCACTCACACGTCCCAAGAATGCATAATAATCACCTTTTATCAATGGTATTTGAGAAATTGGCGGAAGCCTAGTCACATCAATGAAATTGCAGAGCACTCTGAACTTCTCTGGCGAATACCCACCCTTTACACAGGTATCCATCATAAACTTTGATGGTGGTAGGAACAAGTCCACATACTTTGGAAGCATATTACAGTTCCATTTTTTAGCCTCAAGATAGCCGACAATTGCCCCAGGAATACTACCCGGCATACAGCGATGCTTCACCACTGCCAGTTTATCCGTAAAGCACTCCTCGCACCACTTGCCATCTCTCATGCAAGTATAGCAAGGACAAACGAGTTTGGAATCATGCAATGTCCAAACCACCTTCGCCCCGAAATCATGCGCCAACTTGGCAATCAGCGGAGAAAGCTGCGTGTGTATATTATTCAGATGCACCACATCAGGCTTGAAGTCATTCAGCAGTTGCGAGAACTTGCTCTTCACCTCCCCATCACCAAACGGACGAGTAAAAGCCATCAATTTGCTCATATTCTTTGGAAAGTATTTCTTCCAAGGCGTATCCAGATTCTCCGGATAGTCCATGGCGAATACCGCAACCTCATGTCCATGCGCCTTCAGCATTTTTTCCAAATTAAGCACATAGATACAATCACCGCCACGGCGGTAATAAAACTTATTTGCTAATAGAATCTTCATTGTTATATTTCATTTAAGTAAACCACCGGAACATCTTGATTTTCATCTATTCCCATGATTTCAAATTCGGCATTTCTTTCGAAGTTTACCTGATTTTCAGGTATCGCTTCTTTAATGTCTTCCCCATGATTCATTATTCGATAAACATCATGAGCTTTTGTTTTGCAGCCTAATTTTGGCCTTATTACTAACTTAACACTTCTAGAGTTGTCATAATCATCAGTAGAAGCAGTTAAAAAACTCGCACAAATATAATGTTTACGCTTATTCTTCAAGTCTTTATAATACTCTACAGAATTGAAATGATCTTGCCGATAAAGAACTACGGATGAAGTTTTTGGTGTTTTACTCAATAATGAATCAAAGTAGTATATACATCGTTTTATAAACGAATTTGGCTTTAAACCAAACACCAAAGGACGCTGTATGCATTCAGAAAAGAACCCTTCCATCATAATTAAAGCAAAAAGTTCACACTTGGTTACCCCATAATTATCAAGAATGTCTTTTTTCTTCGGATAAACGTTAGCAAGTACCACCGAATTAAAGTTTGTGATACTTTTATCATCCTGTTTTGGATAGTATTTTCTACCCAAAGCTATAAATTCATTGTATTCTTTTTCTTGTTCCATATTTAACACTTTATTCCTTAGAGTTATATTTTCGGACTTTATGGTATATTTGCTGTATAGGCATAGTCCAGTTTCTTATATCAATATCATATTTTTCAAACATAGTAAAGAAGAACAAACAACGTTGCCTATTTTCAAGCAGCATATAAAAATAAGCTGTGTAAATAACATAATACGCCAACGACTTATCATATTTCCTCAAATACAACATATTTACAATTTCGCAGACTAAATTCTCAGCTTTATTTATATATGCCATTCTATGATTATCATAGTCTTTTTGCAGCATGGTATTTGCATAGCCTACATAATCCTTTCCGGACTCTCTTATTTGATTATCAATAGTCAGAATATCGTCTGCATGCACAACTAAGAAATGTAACATTTCTCTTTTATCGCCATTATGCCTACACATTTCTATAAGCCTGTCAAATATTTCATCGTTGTTTTTCCTCAAAAGAACTAAATCATCACCTACTTTATTTTTGAGCAATTCTAGTTTAAGCATCAGTAAGTTTCGTTTTCTATACAAGAAACGATCATCAAGTTCAGCAATATCAGATTCTATCTCAGAAATATATCGTTCGATATACCTATCAAAATCTGCGAACATTTCATTCTGAAGCTGATTGTTTAACGATTGATTATTCAACAAGTTCACATCCCTCAGCAATCGATATGTTTCTTGTATAAAGGCCGCTCCAACACGATATCCCCTATTCAAAAAGGTGGTTCTATTCAAGAATAACCCAACAGAATATTCCTGCCACTTGTAACCATTATCAAACATGACATACATCAGTTTAATTTGGGTTATCATCTGCTCATCCCCTTGCTGTCGTTTCTTATTTTCAGCAATAATTCTTTCAATTAGACCATTAGTCTTCTGCTGGTTTCCATTTATTCGATAGTGCATGAAAGCGATATCCAGAAGATTGAGATAATCACCAAAACAGGCCAAATTGATTTTCTCGATTTCCTCCGCAAGAGTATCAGCAGCCTCCTTGTCGGCAATTATCTCATCATAATATCTCATCAGGTCACGATACAATTCTACATGTCTAATCCCTTTACGTTTCAGCTCAAGAAGCTTAGAGATAACATTCTTCATTTTCTCCTTCTCGCCAGAGGCCTCATACGCACAATACTTATTAATAAGAGATACAAGCCTTGACTCATCATCGGTATCTGGACATTTTGACTCCAATTCTTCCATTTTCTCATAGTCAAAGTTATTATGAGCCAGATATGTCTTAAAGCTCAACATATATCCCGTATTATCGAATCTGGACAATTTGGAACATTCATTTTCAAATGCTTTTATTGCTCCAATTCTGAACAAGACATCAAGATTAGGCAAGTAATACTTAATATACTCCCTATCAAATAAATCCCATTTCTTAGCTTCATCTATGAATGCAATCTGCACATCTTGCCTCTTTATAAATCCTCGACTTTTTCTTATTTTTAGCTCATAAAAGCGCAATAAGGCCGTTATTGTAACAAGCCAACAACGATACCTTTCCTTTTCCAAGGCGTCTTCATGAGTTTTGTAATAACGAAGAAAAATAACCTCATGAGGAAGTGGTAGAAATGTGCTGATAATAACTAAAAAGGTAAATATTCCGGCAGCTATAACATGCCAATTCAATGCTATTGCAACTATCAAGATCGCTAGACATACAGCCAGACGCTTCCATATTCTTCTATGACGGAACCATTCTTCTATTCTACATTCTGCACATATTATGCCAAGAATAAATATAAAAGCACTCCATAGCAGACCCAGAACAGTAACATTATTACTTTTTAGAATGTCCTGTATATGATTGATGATTTGTTCCATTATCACTATATATTGCCACTTTTAAAATTCAAGACATCACGCTCTCGCCTACTTTTCCTTTACGAAATCATACTCCTTGACTTCATTTATTCTCAATACGCTTAAACACATAATATTTGATAACATGCGAAAAGCATATCGCACCAATCAATGTTGCAATACAAGTTGCTACGTACAGCATGTCATTGTTGTGAATAAACTTTTCCAGATGAAGCATACTTGACACCCTATAAAACATCATGTGACAGAGATAAATCTCCATACTAATACCGCTTAGGTACTTAGCCACCTTATTGTTTAATACGATATCCTTAGAACCTATGGCATACATGAGCCAAGCAGCAAAGACCAATAAATCAGGCAAGATAAGCAAGCCCTTGATATCAACAGCGAATCTTAATACGGTAAGAACAAAGGATGATACCAAAGCTATTATCCAATGTTTCTCCACCCAACTCTTGATACCCAAGCGGTATAGATATATTATTCCGCCTACGATAAAAAACGGTGCACTATTGATAATATTCTTTCTGCTAAAACCATTTCCATCATTAAACTGATCAATAGCAATATAGCAGAATACCAACGACAGTAGCAGTACTATCCATCCTCTCTTCTTATTATCCAGCAGGAAGGTAAAGAAAGGGAAAAGCATATAGAACGTAAATACCGTTCCAAGGAACCACCCCACACCTATCACCTCAATATTTGGATTAGGCAAGAGATTGAAGCACATCGTCAAGTCTGCAAAACTTTGGCAGAACGTACTCCAAGATGGTTCCATCACAAAACTAATCATCACCATCATGGCGAAGAATGGCCAGGCACGATGATAGCGCTTAGCATAGAACTTCGCAGGAGTTACTGCTCCCGACTTTACACGTTCATAATATCCACAGCACATACTGAATGCACTAATAATCATGAATAGCAATGTGAAATTCGTGAACCACGGAATCACATCACTAGTTAGGAAGTTATCACTTGGCTTAATCACAAGATTAGCCTGAACATGCATCAGTACAATGCCTACAGCAGCATAAGCACGCAAGCCATCCAGAGAAGAGTAATTTTCTCTGATATTTACGGATGTGGGGGAGTCCGTCCGAAAACTTAATTAGGGAAGCAAACAACTGAATTGGGCATTTTTCTTTTGCTCTTTATAGTTAA
>ENA-UEOZ01000731-UEOZ01000731.1-human-gut-metagenome-genome-assembly--contig:-NODE-731-length-19065-cov-161.695229_pt1 | contig 19065 bp, 9 predicted proteins | sample MGYA00242898_ERZ507912 | MGnify/ENA primary metagenome ERZ507912 (study PRJEB26167, sample SAMN06115410) | human gut metagenome | host: Homo sapiens | place: China:Chongqing | collected 2016-04-27... | reverse complement strand
GCCTGCACAGATTTGCAGAAGGGCGACCTCGTAACTGCCGAGAAACATCTTGCCAAGGCAGGAAACTCGAAGGAAGCAGAGCGCATCAGAAAAATCTACGAGGAAATGAAGGCGGAACAATAAAAGTAATAACTAACAATAAAATCACATCAATTATGAGAATTAAACATTTCTTTGGATTGGCAGTTTTGGCTGCTATGACTGCCAGCTGCTCTAGCAACAACGAGTTAGTAAATGGTGGTAATGGTTCAGGTGAGAATGAATCAGGTGTAGGTTATGCTTCATTCAAGATTAATCTGCCGACAACAGGTGGTACTCGTGCTACAGCAGGCGAACCAGAATTTAATGGTGGTGCTGCAAACGAGTATGCAGTAAATGATGCTACTCTTCTTCTTTTTAAGAAAGTTACAGAAGATGGTAAAGATGTCTACAAATTCCAAGAGGTAGTGGAACTTGGTAATATGGAACCTTGGACAAAGAAAGATCCAGCAAATGGTGGTATTACCACTACTGCCAAGATGACAGCTAAACTTAATAACGCTTCTGTGGGAAGTACCGATTATTATGCTCTGATTCTTCTCAACAACAATTATGATGCAGGTACTTCTACCGCCAAGATAAAATATCCAACTGTGAATCAAACATTCTCTGATTGGAGTAAGAATGCTGATAATGCAACTGCCAACTACTTGAAGTATGACAAAGGTTTCTTTATGGCAAACGCTCCTAAGTATGTTGCTGGCGCTCCTGAAACTCTTGTTAAAATCAATAACATTTACGCTTCTAAGCAGGAGGCTGAGAACTCTGCAGCTACTACAGTATATGTAGAGCGTGGTCTTGCTAAGGTTTCTCTTGCTACCGGTTCTGATGATAAGCACGTTGAAATTGCAGATGGCAACTATGCTGGTGACCAGGTTGACATTAAAGGTTGGACACTTGATGTTACCAATACTAAGACATACCCTGTACATGTAACAGAAGGATTGTGGGCTGATACATGGAAGGCAACTGTTACTCCTGCTGCTACCAATGGTGCAACAATGGATCGTTTCCATGATACAAAGCTTACAGAGTTCCCACGCGTATATTGGGGCTTGGATCCTAACTACAGCACAGATTTCGCTAATGTAGCTGCTTGCGAAGGTCAGTTTACAATGGCAACAACAACAGACTTCAAGACAGGTGCAGAAGCCAAGAAGCCTCAGTACTGCCGTGAGAATACTTTCGACATTGATCACATGGTGCAGGGTCAGACAACACGAGTTTTGTTCTCTGCTAAGTACAAACCTGCTGGTTTTTCTGCTGGAGAGACTTTCTACAAGATGGGTAACAGCTCTCAGTTGTGGAATGCCACTAAGGTAGAGGCTCAGATTAAGGCTAAGGCTATGGAGGTATTTAATGAGACTGATGCTGACAAGGTGGAAGTAATACTTACAGGTACAGATTTAGTAAAGGCAGGTATCCATCTTATTACAAAAGCGAATGTAAAGCATGGAACAGCTGAGATTTCAGATGATGATATTACTGCAATTAATACTAAACTTGGTTTCAAGGCAGCATCAGGAACAGACCCTATGGTAGGTTTGTCAACATATGTAGATGGAGTTTCTTACTACATCGCACGTGTAAAGCACTTCGGCGATGACCTTACTAAGTGGGAAGCCGGTAATGATACATACGGCAGCAACAACATCAACTGGCTTGGTCGTTACGGTGTGCTCCGCAACAACTGGTACGAGCTTTCTGTAAGAAGCGTTAGTGGTCCTGGTTATCCTGACGTTCCTAAGGTTAATCCAAAAGCTCCCGACGATGAGAACGAGCAGTACATCAACGTTGAGGTTAAGATCCTCGACTGGGCTAAGCGTTCACAGAGCGTAGATTTGTAATCGAGTATAACAACGAAAGGCGGAGCTTAGGCTCCCGCCTTCGTTAAAACATACGAGTTGTGTTTTCAGCTTCACCATAGTGGAAGCTAGAAACACAACCTGATATTCTGAAACATTATATTGATAATAACCAAAAAGCATCATGGCAAACAAAAAGTTACATAGTTGGATCAAGAATATACGCATGGAATGGGGATTCGACAGCTTGGCAGCTATCAGCCGCACGGCAGCATTCAGCAGCATCGTCGCTCTCGGCAGCATGCTCTGCAGCTGCAACGACTTGATGCACGATGACCTACCCTCTTGCGATATGGGAGTTGACTTGCAGTTCAAGTACGACTACAACGTGCAACGTGCCGACATGTTCAATGATCATGTAGGCGGAGTTAGCGTGTTCGTATATGATCAGCAGGGTAAATTCATCACTCGCCAAGATGCCTACAACAGTGCGACATCGCAGCCGCTGAAAGACCATAACTACACCATGCGCCTGAATCTGGAACCGGGCAAATATCGCTTCGCCACCTTCGCCTTCCAGAAGAAATACGAAGAAACCCGTACGCTTAAAGGAGCCAAATTCCAAATCGCCATTCCCCAGGAAGGCAGCGACATCAAGGATTTGAACGTAAGGCTCGACCGCACCAGTCTGAATCGCCAGAATGCCCAAAGCCCTGACGGCAACGACCCGGAGGATAATCCAGCTGTCGTAGAGAATCAATCTCTCCCACTCGACACACTCTGGCAGGGACTCAGCGACCATCTCGTAGAAGTAAAAGACTTACAGGTAACAAAACATACCATCAGCCTCGTCAGAGATACCAAGCAGCTCACCGTCCGACTGCACCAGCTCAACGAGCCTACCAACATCAATGCCGACGACTTCAGTTATCAGATAACCGATGCCAACGGCTACATCAACTACGACAATTCCCTCCTCCCCGACGAGGAGTTAAGATACACTCCATACAAGACATGGACCACCGAATTCAAGGATCAAGATGGCAAAGTAACAGAACGAACAGCCATCGCAGCCCTGATGTTCAGTAGAGTCGTACTTCATCCCGTAACCGAGAACGACAAGAATGCGATACTGAGCATCTGGAACAAGAAGACGGGCGAGGAGGTGGTCCGCATCAACCTAGCCGATTGTCTCGCCCAAGGCAGAGGAGCCTTCGAGAACATGAACTATTCGGCACAGGAGTTCCTGGATAGAGAATACGACTACAAGCTCGACTTCTTCCTCAAAGGCGACCAGTGGCAGTATATGCAACTCGGCATCTCCATCCTCGACTGGAGCAAGCGCATACAGCGTGTCGACTTATAATCGTAAATCATTCATCGAGATGGAAGCATCGAGATGGAAAAAGTAAAAGGTAAAGTTATCATGAGAAGATTTCATATCTATATAGGTTTCATAGTTTGGTTGTTGACTAGTTTATTTGCAGTTAGTTGTAATGACGAGTTGGAGGGTAACGGATATACCCCCAACTCGTCAAGCAACCTGCACGTGCTGGTACCAACCGTGCTCAGTGCGAACGGCAAGGCTTTCAGCAGCAGTTCCTCTGATGTACCTACCTATAATGCCACGGTAGATGAATGCCAGATCAATGATCTTCGCCTCTACGCCTTTCCTGTAAATAATCACGGAAAGCTGGTAGCAGAGAATCTTCCTGCGCCATTGGCAAGCATGATGCTGGATGAGAACATTGCCAATTACCAGCTCACCATCGAGCCAGGAACTTATCATATTTATGTAGTTGCCAATATGAGTGATGTATTGAGCAATCAGACTATTGAGAAAGAAGATGATCTCAAAAAGGAAATACTGAATTATGGTTTCGGAACAAAGCCAGGTATGCCTGTTTGCACGAATATCCCGATGATATACGAGCCAAAGGATATCAACGGCAAAACTGAAGAAACAGAAATCAAGGCAACAGATAAATCAGCAACTGTTATCGCAAATCTGAAGTTCACCTGTGTCAAGGTAAAGTTGAATCTCATTTTCGATCCTGCTGAAGCAACTGTATTCAGCGGCAAAAGTTTTTCAATCAAGAACATTCTTGCGCAGCAGTTATCTCCAAGCACTTCTCTCTGCTGGGACGGAAAATTCAGCCAGTCTCAGGTTTCTGATGACTATGCAAAAGGCTTTGATAGCAAGGAATATGAGGTTAACTCTACCAGCAACAGCAATGGCCTTTACTATCAAGGTGATGCGTGGACACGAAATGATGATAACGCAAATATAAACGACCAAGATGTAATCACCCTTAAAAAAGGAGTAACAGGCTCTGCCAATCCAACAAACGCCGCAGCCAAATGGCTTTTCCAGGGTACTTACTATTTGCCGGAGAGATACATCGCCAATGCTTCCCAGCAGTCACGACTGGCTATTGGAGGAAGCATCAATGGAAATATCGACAACAAGTATATCATTCCATTAGGTCACAAGCAGAATGAAAGTTCTACTACAGAGCTTCCAACCTTCCCTCGTGGCACCTATTATGAGATTATCGGCAAGATCAAGAGTCTAGGAAACGCGACCCTAGACTGTAATGTGAGCGTAAAGGACTGGAAACCTGTAGAGATAACTGCCGACTTTAACCATACTACCCTCTGGGTAAGTAAGACGAAGGCGAGCGTAACATCTACCACGGCAGACTCCATCGACTATAAGTCGAACGTAATACTGACAGAGGCTGATTTCGGTTGCGATGAAAAGGTAACAACATCCAGTGGTGAGAAAGATGTGATTGTGTTGAGCAAGCTAGATGCAATGAAGAATCATAGAATCACATTCAAAATCAACGAGGACATTCTGTTCTCCGAATATAATGGAAAGTACAAGGGTACGGCAAAGGTTTGGATTAAGGCTGGCAACATCAAGAAGTATCTCGATGTAGAGTATGATGCCTCTCCTTATTTTGAGGTAAATCCACAGGAAGTAACCATCTATTGGGGTAGCGACAACAATACCAAATTGGTACAGTTTAAGACCAACCTGGGCGGTTTGGCTTTCACCAATAACGGAACCTCTTCCACCGTAGGTAAGTCAACCATTCAGGCATCTTGTGAGACTCCTGATACTCCAGAAGGAACCTTCAAGATTGTGGCAACCAGTGACCCTGTTACCACGACAGTACATTACCTCACTGTGCAGCCAAAGGAATCTGCAAAAGGCTTCAACTTTGTCAAGAAAATCAAGGTAACGGTAAAGCCTGCAGTAGGTAACTATCGTATCAACTTCCGTGCCATCAACGATCGCGCACATTATAAAGGAGGTAATGGAACTGATAATTATGAGGGTACACTTGAAGAAAAAAAGGAAGAGACTTATAATGGAACTAAAGGAAATACCAACTGGGCAGATGGATGGTATGATTATTCAAATGATAAGGATGACCGAGTTTACATACCTAACCCAGACTATCATTATACCTATGTCTATACCCAGATTGGTGAGACAACCGGAACTGAAGCCAACTCTAAAGTTTGGAAATTTACAGAAAACTGGCCTGGTGATAAAATGGTTGCGGATTATACGAATGTGGGTTGGTATTACAAGGACTTCCCCAAGGATGCCCAGTCGAAATCTACAGCATTTGGTGCTACGGGAACAAGAACCATCAAGCCTGGTGAAACATTGATTATGTTCAGTAACAATAACAATACGGGTCCAGGTTATACGCTTCATCGTTGCACTCACCACTTGGAGCCGGGTATTCCTCTCTTCGACTATGAGGATCGAGAGGGTTGGATTGTCTATGATCCAACATCAGATCCTACTTGGAACATATATGATGCCATGCCAACTATTGAGAACATCAACTTTACCATTTTCACCAGATTCCAGACTTACGGATGGTTCAAGGTATATGGTGTCGCCAATGGCAAAAATGGTGATGACAGTAATAAAGAGCGCGAGTCTTTTACCATCTATGATACAGCGGGTAAAAGTTGGTCATGCGTTAATTTGAATAATGGTTGGTATAAGACTGTGATTACCCTCAAGGCTGTTAAGGGAGACCACGAGAAGGACATCAGAATCAAAAGCGACAACAAAAATACGGGTGGAGAAAGCGTCCTGCTTTTCAATGGCAACAGCTATGAGAAGCATAGTGACACAGGTTATTACGATGGCTCCTCTTGGCACGCTGGCAAGCCATTCTGATGTAAAATAAATAAGATTAGTATCAGATTTGAACACTGTTATAAATCAGTTTAAGCAATGAAGAAGATCAAACATTTAATGATATGGATAGGATTGCTCCTCAGCCTTGTTTCCTGCAAGGATACGATGGAGGCTATCGGACTCGGCGGGGATGAAATCCCTGCCGAGGGACTTGTCTTGACCCTTCAATTGACCAACTTCACCAAGCAACAGATTGGTACAAGAGCGGAGTCCTCGGAGAAATTCAATTCGCTCTGCGCTGTGTTCTATGGAGATAATAACGAATACTTAGGCAAGGCAGATTGCTCTTCTACCTTAAAACAGCAGCCTGATGGCAGCAGCTACAAGGTAAAGATAACCAATGTACCTGCTGGTACCAAGAATGTACATCTTGTAGCCAATGCCAGCGACATGACGGAGAGCGAGACACAAGACTTGCAGTCTCTCACTGCTGCTAAGGAGAGAGACCCTCAGCTTGATGCCCCCATCTGCTGGGGTAAAATTTCAATAGATAAACTTTTGGAAGCTAATCCTTCTGTGACGATGTTGCGCCAATGCGCCAAGATTAGTTTGGAGATAGACAATAGCATCCAGAGTAATTTCACCAATGCAGGCTTGTACGTCTATAACATGGCAACCAAGGCAGCCATAGCTCCTGCCAATTATACCGAGCTAACTACTACCGATGACTTGGCGGAATCTACCGCTCTCAGAACGGAAGACAACCCATTGGGCGGCGGTACCGCAACCACCGTGGCAGTAAATGAAACTTCTGCAGGCAAGGCAATGGTGATCATCAAGGCGAATTATAAGAAAAGTGAAGAAGAAGATTATAGAGAAGGATATTATAAGGTGGCACTCTACAAGGTTGCCAACAAAACAACCCAATATGCCTTGCTCCGCAACCACCATTATACCATCAAGGTAATCAAGGTAAACGACTATGGCTTCTCTACGCTTGATGAGGCTAAAAAGAGTCAGCCAGAGAATAGACTGGAAGTAGAGGTGGTGGACGATAACCCTGAAATCACCAGAATGATAGCTTGCAAAGACTATGAACTGGGAGTGAGCGATTATCAGGAGATAAATGCAAACACAACAGAGGCTACCGTAACCATTGTTACTACCTTGCCAAAGGCAACGAGTAGTGATGGTAAGCTATATGGTGTCAAGATAAATAATTCTTGGATAACCGATTGGCAGCAAGAGACCGAGAATAATATACAAGAGACAAGCAGATCTTCTAAAGGCAAGAAATATACCTTGAAGCTTACGCTTCAAAAGAATAACCAATCAGAGAATCCACGACCAGGAATCATCACCGTTACTTCTGGCGACCTTTCTCTTGATATAACCATCAAGCAGGCTGGTTTCGACTTTAGAAAAGATGATCCTTATAGAACCGTTACCATGCAGTATAATAACTCCACCGTAGCTGACAACTATTTCAAATGGTTGGACAAGGATGTGCAAGGCATCACTCCTACAGATATGCAAGGGGCTGTGAGAAATGATGGTTTGCATTTCTGCGTGGGAACAGCAAATATCACGTATCTTATCCCTAAACTAGATGATAAAGAAATTATTATTAACAATGATAGTAGAATCAAAGTGGAAAAAGATAATGGCAAATGGAAGGTAAGCCTTACCAATACTACGGCAAACAATGATTTGTGGAAGTCTTCATTTACCATCATCAACAAGGCTGGCATCAAGATCACCTATCCTGTTTATCATACTGGTATCTTCCATAAGATAGATGATACTGATTATCAGCTGACAGAAAACGGGGATAACACGAAGGTGAAGGGCTGGTTCTATTATGGTGTGGTAAAGGTAGAGGGAAAGAAGACCGATGAAACCACCACTACTTATTATATGTTAGACCGCAACCTAGGTGCATCCAACAATGGTTACTATGCCCCAGATGTGGTGGCACTGGAAAAGAACAAGAAAGCCATTGGTGGCTATTTCTGTATCTCTGAAAAAAAGAGCACCAGCGATGCCTCTCAGGATCTCTCCAGCGCCTTGGCACCAGAAGGCTATACCATTCCAACTGATGCCGTGTTCGAAGAATTAGTTAATGCAGGCAATCTGGAGGTGGTACCACAGTCCACATCGTTAGGAGAAACCTACAACTGCGTGCGTATCAAGACGGTGGATTCCGAGTTGCCATACATCTATCTGCCTATGGGTGGATTCTTGGAGGGCGAGAGCCATAAGAACCCTATCCATGTGAATCTCTGGACCAAGACTTTGCTGTCAGGTACGCAGGGCTTCAGTGCCGATAGTCCTGAATATGGTTTCTGGTATAGATACTTTGATGTTTACAACAAGAGGATAGGATTATCCAATATGAGATTCGTGAGTGGTAGCAACGGCAATAACAATGGCCGCTACAAGGCGATGCCAATACGCCTGATTCTGAAATAAACGAAAGCGAATTATGATACTAGCGTACTAATCAACCTGCAGAGAGATAAAAAGGTGGATTTTCAGCAGAAAATCCACCTTTTACACTATATTCTCCGTTTTGTCCACCTCTTTTCCGTATATTTTGTGTACTTTTGCAGTTATGTATGAATCGCAGCAGGAAGTAACTTCCAAAAGCTGCAGCTTCATGCTACCAGCAAATAACAAGCAACAAAATAAAAACAAACCTGAAAATAAACAATTAATGATAATGAATAAGAAAAGACAGTTTTTGCTTTCGGCTGTGCTCGCCACAACGCTGGCTGCCAACGCCCAAGTAACCATCCATGTAGATGCCTCAAATCCGGGCATCAAGGTTTCTCCTAATTTATATGGTATCTTCTTCGAGGATATCAACCATGCTGCAGACGGCGGACTCTATGCCGAACTCATCAGCAACCGCTCTTTCGAGGATGACGACAAGAACATCCCTACCTGGAAGACTGCGGCTCAGGAAGGTGCCAAGATCCAGGCACAACTCATCAACAAGGGTTTGCTCAACAAGGCACAGGGCAAGGCTCTCCAACTTACCATTGCTGCCAAACCAGCTGCCACAGCCTCTCTCATCAACGAAGGTTTCTGGGGCATCAACGCCGTTCAGGGCAGAACCTACAAGCTCTCTTTCTGGGCAAAGGGTAGCTACAAGGGCGGATTGAAGGCTCGACTCACCAACGCAAAGGGCGACAAGGTGTATGCTGAAACATCCCTCAATGCCAAGGTAGGCAAGAAGTGGACCAAATATACAGCTGAACTTACAGCCAATGCCAACGATGCGAAAGCACAGTTTGAACTCGTAGCCAACGGAAAGGGTACCATCGTTCTCGACGTGGTAAGCCTCTTCCCTCCTACTTTCAAGAATCGCGAGAACGGCTTGCGCCCTGATTTGGCTCAGCTTCTCTATAACATCCATCCTAAGTTCGTCCGCTTCCCAGGCGGTTGCTACGTAGAGGGACAGGAATCTCCAGAGAATGCATTCCACTGGGAGAAGACCATCGGTCCTATCGAGGAGCGTCCGGGACATAAGAACGTGAACTGGCGTTACCGCACCAGCGACGGTATGGGCTTCGATGAGTATCTGCAGCTTGCCGAGGATTTGAATGCCAAACCGCTCTATGTAGTAAACGTAGGTTTGTGGCACGGCGGTATGACTCCAGTGGACAGCATCCAGCCTTGGATTGACGAGTGCATGAATGCCCTGGAGTATGCCAATGGTCCTGTTACCTCTAAATATGGTGCGCTGCGTGCAAAGAACGGTCATCCGGAACCATACAACATCGAGTACCTGGAGATTGGTAATGAGAACAACCAGCCAGACCCTGCCCTGCAGAGCGACCACTACTATGAGCGCTTCAAGAAGTTCAAGGATGCCGTTCTGGCGAAATATCCTAAGATGCACCTCATCGGCAACGTGGTGGCTTGGGGCGATGACAACCCTAAGTGGGAAAGCCAGGAGAGCGTGGAACTGCTCGATGAGCACTACTACAGAAACCCAGCCTGGTTTGCCGAGAACTTCAACAAGTATGATAACTACGACCGCAAGGGCAGCGAGATTTATGTAGGCGAATATGCCGTAACCCAGGGCTTCGGCAATATGGGTTCGCTCGATGCAGCACTCGGTGAGGCTGTCTATATGATGGGCATCGAGAACAATTCTGATATTGTAACCATGGCATCCTACGCTCCTATCTTCGCCAACCTCAACAACCGTATGTGGGCACCGGATATGATTCAGTATACATCTGATAAGGTATTCGGAACTCCATCTTACTACGTTCAGAACGTGATGGCGAACAACATCGGTACCCGTGTATTGAAGGTAAACCAGGAGAATCCATACAAGTATGATCAGGCTCGTGTAAAGCCAGCCATCTGCCGTGTGGGCATGGGAACATGGGGCACCCAGGTATCTTTCGAGGACAAGGGATACAGCGATGAGAACGGCAAGGCGCTGCCAATGACACTCCAGGAGTTGCCTACCGATATCCATGGACAGTGGAAGACTGAGGGCAGCCTCATCAAGCAGACCAGCAACGAGGAAAGCTGCATCCGTCTGAACCCAGGCGAGATTACCAGCAACGGTTATATATATAAGGTACGCGCGAAGAAGGATGCCGGCAACGAGGGTTTCCTCATCATCTTCAACTACGTGGATAAGAACAACTACTGCTGGTTGAACCTTGGTGGCTGGAACAACACCCAGCACGGCGTGGAGTCTATCGTGAATGGTGCCAAGAGTCAGGTGGCTACCTGTCCAGGCAAGATTGAAACCGGCAAGTGGTATGATATCGAGCTGAAGGTGGTAGGCGACAGCATCTATGCCAAGTTGGATGGCAAGGAGGTATTCGCCACCAAGCTGAAGGCGAACACCCTTCCTGGCATCTTCTCTACAGCCACACTCGATGAGCAGACGGGCGAGGTAATCCTGAAGATTGCCAACACCAGTACCGAGCATACCACAGCGAAGATCAATCTTCAGGGCAAGGAGATTAAGGATGGCAAGCTCATCCGCCTTTCTGCCAAGAACGGTCTGGAGGAGAACACCATCGATAATCCGACCAACATCTATCCTGTAGAAAACTACGTAACTACAGAAAAGAATGGTGCTACGGTAGAGATTCCAGCTAGCTCTCTGAACATCATCAGATTGAAGTAAGCAACAAGATTAAAACAACAAACTACATCCAGGGCATCAGCCCTAGATATACTCGATATATATTGATACATTTTTTGAATAGTTGATAGATAGTTAGTTAGAATGAGAAGGCGGCAACCTGCGTGATGCAGATTGCCGCCAATTGTTTTATGATTTTATGATTATCCTTTATCCGAAAGCATAATTGATGAGCAGGAAGACGCTCAGGATATAGAGCGTAGGATTCAGATCCTTGAACTTACCCACCATCATCTTGATGAGCACATAACTCAGGATGCCGAGGCAGATGCCATCGGCGATGCTGTAGCAGAGCACCATCGTAATCATTGTAATGAAGGCAGGGAATGATTCGGAAATATCCTCCAACTCAATCTTCTTGAACGAATCAATCATCAATACACCCACCATAACCAGGGCACCACTGGTGGCAGCACTCGGAATCAGCAGGAAGATAGGAGCTAAAAAGATGCTCAGGATAAACATCAAACCCACAAAGAAAGATGTCAAACCCGACTTTCCACCCTCGGCAACTCCCGAAGCACTCTCCACATAAGTGGTAATGGTAGAGCTACCCAGCAGGGCACCGGCTGTGGTACCGATGGCATCACTCATCATCGCCTCCTTTACGCCCGGAATCTCACCCTTTTCATTCTCCTTGATACCCAACTTGGAAACCAGTCCCAACACCGTTCCGATGGTATCGAAGATGTTGACAAGCAACAGGGAGAAAACCACCATAAACATCTTTGGTGTAAAGAAGCCCGAGAAATCGAACTGGCAGAAGATTGGAGCAATGCTGTGAGATGTAGATACCGGCATCCAGTTGTCAGAGAACTGGGTTACACCCATCGGAATACCAATCAAGGTAGAGATGATGATGGCGATGAACAGGGAGCCCTTCACTCTTCTCGCCATCAGACAGCCACAGAGCAGGATGCTGATGAGACCCAGGATACTAACTGGTGTAAACTTGCCAAGCTGCACGAAAGTATCCGCATTGGCAGTAATGATGCCCGCATTCTTCAAACCGATAAAGGCGATAAACATACCAATACCTGCCGAAATGGCGAATCGAAGGTTCTTCGGAATACACTCCAATATCTTATCGCGGATATTGAGGAAGGTGATGGCAAGGAAGATGATACCCTCTACGAGCAACACTGCCAATGCCTGCTGCCAGGTCAATCCCATTGCCTGACAAAGGGTGAAGGCGAAGAAGGCATTCAGTCCCATGCTGGGAGCCTGGGCAAAAGGCAGTTTTGCCATGAAAGCCAGCAGGAAGGTGGCGATGGCAGAAGCGATGGCTGTGGCAGTAAAGAGAGCGCCCTTGTCCATGCCTGTGGTGGCAAGGATGGTAGGGTTTACTGCCAGGATGTAACACATGGTCAAGAAGGTTGTCATACCAGCTATCAACTCAGTCTTAACCGTAGTAGTCTTCGGGTCGAAGCCCAACAATGCTTTTAATTTATTCATTTCTTATATTGCGATTGATTTTTCTCTATTTTATTTATTTCCTCTATTTTATTCTTTTTTTCTCTATTTTCTCTATTAACTCTATTTTTCTCTATTTTATTTTCCCCATTTCCACAACCCAGTCGCGTTATTTTTCGGAGCGCACAAAAATAAGAAAAAATAATGAAGAACGCCTTATTTTACATAAACAAATCATCCAGAGTTACTGATGCCTTGAATATATCGGAATAGTCATTACCCACCAGTTCTGCTATTTCCTTTTTTTCTACCTATAATTTCACACATAATCATACCCAATTGGTTCGCTGCAAATATACAACTAATTTCGGAAATAGCGAAAGAAAATAGCGTTTATTTCGCTACGAAACCGTTTTTTTATCGCTCGTAGCGGAATAAACACTATTTTAACCCGGTTTTAACACTTCAATTCTATACTCATAGAAATCTAATCATAAACCGATAAAGATTGGTGAACTTCCAAAAAGCTTTTATTACCAATAAAAAAGTTCTTATCCTTAGTAGAAAGTTATGTTCAAAAGCTCTGAACTTATGTTCAAAGGCTTTGAACATAAGTTCAGAGCTTTTGAATACACATTCAAAGGTTATGAATATAACTTTCTACTATGGATAAGAACTTTTTTTATTCTAATGTTAACCATCCATCATTAGTCCAATTGATTTTCTTCTGAACCAGAATGCTGGCACCATTCTTCGGCACACTGTAACCATGGCAGAAGAAGTAATCGCCATCGGGGAAGGAGTAGGCTGAGCAATGACCCATCGCCTCATATTCCTTCTTATCACCTTCAAGCAGCAAGGTGCCACCGCCATTGCGCATATCCTTGCCTTCTTTATCCAAATAAGGACCAGCCACCTTCCTGCTCCTGCCTACGGCAACACGATAGTTGCTCTTGATGCCACGGCAGCAGTAATCCCAGCTCACGAAGAGATAGTAATAGCCACCATGCTTCATAATGAAAGGAGCCTCGATGGCATTGGTGCCGGCAAACTTAGAGGTTGGATTCGGTTCTGCTGATGCATCGCCCACGGCATGACGGCGGGCAATGGTCTGAGGCTTGGCACCCTTCTTGACATGCATCGTCTTCTTATCCAACTTAATCATCTGGATACCATCCCAGAAAGACCCCCAGGTAAGCCATGGATTTCCCTTCTCATCAACGATGAAATTTGGGTCGATGGCATTCCAGTTGTCTCTATCACCCTTAGAGGCAACGAGGCAGCCCTCATCCTTCCATCCATCCTTATCAGATAAGGAGGTATTGCTCAGCAAACCGATGGCAGAAGTATTCTTGCCAAAAGTGGAACAGGAATAAGCCAAATACCATTTGTTCTTGAAACGGATAACATCCGGAGCCCAGATATGGGTTTCAAAGCCCGGCACACTATCATGCGTCCATGCCGGAATTTCCTCATTCTTCAGCACTCCTTCCCTACTTAAAGTCCAATGCTTGCGGTCGGTGGATGTCATCTGGGCGATGCCATGCCCCGTGCAGTAGAGATAATACTTGCCATTCTCGTAAGCCATCACGGGGTCATGAACCATAGGAGTATCTACCACGATTGGCTTCTGAGGAGCATTCTGCGCCATCATCTGGAAACCGCCTTTTACAGCAGGAGCAGCAATCATCATTGCTGCTCCCAATAGTATTTTAGATAAATTCATCATCATCATATTATACCTTATTATAATATAAGAGACTTACTTGTTCACAAACTTCTTGCCGTTTACGATTACTACACCCTTGTAGCTCTTGTCCACCTGCTGACCAGCCAGGTTGTACCACTTGCCATCGGTCTGCTTCTTCTGGATAATAATCGGTGCTGCAATACCTGTATCTACAAGACTAGAGCCATCGATGTAGGATTTCTCGTTCACGAAGAAGAGAACAATCTTAGAAGGCTTAGCTACCAATGTAGTGGTATAAGAATAATGATATACCTTGCCAGCTTGGGTAGTGATGGTTGACTCCATCTTGAATACGCCTGCTGCTGACAAGCTAACAGTCATATCAACCAAGGAACCATTCATTTCCGTCTTGAATACATTCATGTTGTCGCTCGTATCAAAATCATGGGTGAATCCAGAAGCATTGTGGCTTCCACCCCATCCGAAGAAATCATTTCTGATAACGAAGTACTCCTTATCGGCTCCATAACCGGTATCCTCACGCTTAATCTTAGTAGCTGCCAAACACCAGTTGTTCCATGCTTCTGCCATATTACTATAGTTGTAGAACTTGAATTGCATTTTCTTGCCAGCCTGCAACTCATAGTAAGGAGAGAAGTTTGACCACCAGCCTGAAGTAGTATTCTTCAGTGCAGACACTGGATAATATACCGGAGTACTTTCCTCAGCCTCTGCATCGATATTCAGGGTATAATCCTTCACGTACTCATAGTCGTCCTTGCTGATGGTCATGGTCAGAGTAACCTTGCCTTTGCCCTTCACCTTGCCGTCATCGGTCAGGATAGAGGTATCGCTTGACTTCCATGAAATCTTCGCACCCATCTTGCCCTGAGCAGGCAGAGAAGGAGCCGCATTCAGAGTGGCACCATCAGAGAATGGCAATGTCATCTTGCTGAGGGTGTACTTGATGGCAGCCTTGGCATCAGCCTTCACAGCCCAAACCTCCTGCTGATAAGTGAAGTTGTTCTGTCCCATAGTCAGTCTTCCGCTTGATGATGAGAGAGCTGAAATGGCGATGGCTGGGATATTGGTATAGTCTACAGTCTGCTTCACCAACACACCACGATAGACTACATTATTGATAGTCAAGTGGATGTAATCAGTACCAGCCGTACGCTTCCAGGTTCCCTTCTCAGCACCAGTGATGGTTCCATCGGCATTGAGGGTGATGTTGACTGGAGTTTCGAAAGCCTTTGCCTTGGTATTCTGACCATACTGATGACGCATGAACTGATAGTCACCTGCAATGTCTGCATCTGCGATAGATGCCTTGGATGCAATCGCCTCATCGGTGATGGTCTCACCGTCAAACTCGAATGGAGCTGCCATCAACCAGCCCTCATCGTTGAGGAAGAGCTGATGAACACGCACCTGATGACCTTCACCACCATTGCTGAAACGGGTGTGATAAACCACGAAAGAACGATTCAGCTTGTCAACGAACGCAGAGTTATGCCCCTGTGCAATCTCAGCACCGCTCATCGCATCCCACTGGTAACCGCCAAAGAGCAATACGCCACGGTTGTCGGCTGTAGTAGAACTATAGTTCATCTTATAACTCTTGAAGAGAGCCGATGTGCCATAGCAATCCTTGTAAGGTCCATCCGGATTCTCAGAACGGAAGATGCGCATCTGGTAACCGCCATCGCTGGTCAAGCCACCATAGCTCATGAAGAGGAAGTAGTACTTGCCTATCTTCTGAATATAGCTAGCCTCGCCTGATACGTAATATCCGCCTGCAATCTTTTTGCCGAAGTAAGGGTCGCTGGTACAGTTGGCACTGGCAGCACCCGGAGTGACAGTCTTGCCATTCACCTCATAAGGGAAGGTATAGGTATAGTCGCGGAGTCCATTGGTCTTATCCAACTTAATCATAAAGATACCGCCCGACCATGAGCCATAGCTCATCCAGAGATTATCGTTGTCATCGTAGAAGACGCATGGGTCGATGCAGTTTGGCCAATAGGTTCCCCAACTCTTGCCTACCTTATAGCGGGTAGGAAGAGCGGTTTCGCCAGTGGCGATGGCATAGTCGGTATGCTTCCAGTCATCCGCAGCAGCGTATGAGTTGTGAGCGTATGACCCCTGGAAACCGGAGAAGACCACCGGACCCTGATAAGCCCAAGGACCTTCAATGTTATCAGAAACAAAACATACGATGGAAGAGCACCAGTTATCACCATTCAGACTCATATACATGCACCATTTCTTCATGGTCTTGTTGTATACGATGTCTGGTGCCCACTGCATGCCCTTCACGTTATTGCCCTTATACTGCCAGCCGTGGGCATTGAAGTTGCCGAACTTCACGGTTTCGCCCTTGCAGTTCTTCACCTCTGTGATGAGATGAGAAGCATAAGCATTGGCATAGTTGACCAATGTTCCCTGCTTGTTGGCAAAGAGGCTGTTTACATTGCTTGTTGCCTCCTCGCCAGCCTTGAATGTGGACCATTCCTGGTAGTTTTTGGCAGCAGTAGTCTTGCCTCTACCCAGGTGAGATCCATATATATAATAGGTAGGCGCGCTAGGGTTGGTGATGTCATCCACCACGATGGATGGGTCGTGGCAAACCACACGCTTACTATATGATCTCGACGTATAAGCATTCGTCAGGTCGTTATCGCCGACCTGTGTCTGGGCACTTGCACCGATGGCAGCAAGCCCCAACATAGAGAGTATTAATTTCTTCATGAATGATACTTGTTAATTGATTGCATTTATTCTAAGACTAAGAAAGCCTTGAAAATTAAGCAAAAAGGCAGACCTACGTGGAAACGTGTTTTCACATAAGTCATGCCTTTTATACTATTTCAGAAAATTCTTATCTGCGATGAGCACGTGTATAGTGCTTGCGGGCAGCAGCTGAACCGAACTTCAAATGGCTGCTATCAACGGTGAATGCCACATTCAGATCGCTAGGGTCGATGGTGTTGATACCCAAGTAATTCTGTACAGTTACGCTGCCATCAGTACCCGTTACGATAGCCTGAACATCTGCAGTACCATTGTTACAGTTGGTTACGAACATCTTTACCTTTGCACCGTTCATGGTTGCGAGCCAGGTAGCCCAATCACCCTGTGTTCCGATAGGAGTACAAGCAGCATAACCATTACCCCAACCATAGTTATCGGCACGAACCACAGCGTATTCTGCCAAATCAGCCTTGCGGAGGATGAGCACATAGTTGTTCCAGTTGCCTGCACCGCTAGAATAGTTGGTGAAGTTGAACTCGAATGTCTCACCAGCAGGAATCTTCATATTCTCTGTAAATTCTGTCCACCAGGCAGTAGAGCAATCCTCAGCACCGAGAGAAACCGGAGTAGGAGTAACCGCCTTGACAGCAGACTCAGCCACATTTACCTCTACGGTAGCAGTACGGCCGTTTTCTGTAGTGATAGTCACCTCGTGCTTACCCGCAGTAGCAGGGATTCTAGAGAAAGTCAACTTAGAGTTGTCGATGACACCAGGCTCACCCTCTACGTATGTAGCATTAACCACCATACCTGTTGGGTCGAAAGCCAAAGTATGATTTACTCCATCAACTGCAGCTGAGTTATAATAGTAGTAGTTGGTGCGAGTTGGTGCCTGAGTAACAGTAATAGTCTTGATACCAGCCACTACATTAAACTTTGCATTGGCAACGATAGGAGTAGCCGCATTCTCACCCTTGAATGTCTTGTTATAGATAACGATGAGTGTCTTTTCACCCACCTTATCCATATCATTGATGGCAGAGAAGAGCAGTTCGCTGGCAGGAATCACCTTGGTCACACCCTCTTCGAAGGTAACCGTAGCAGAAACATTCTGCATCGCCTCTTCAAGCGTTGTACCCTTGTCAACCTCGGCAGGAACATTGTTCAACACCATAGAAACCGGAGCCTTATCCTGGGCAGATGTATATCCGCCGATAGGCTCTACGTTGCTCTGCTGGAAATCAATGAAAGATCCCTCAGGAACCAGGAAGCAGCGGATGTTGGTATTGCTCTCGTCTGCATTCAGATTGGCAATCTTAGATGGCTGAATGTAGGTCTTGGTAACAGTACCATTGGTAATCTTCACCATGAAAGTATCTACACGGGAACGGTCAACCGTCAATGTTACCTTACCACCCAACTTATCTACACCCTTGTCTGTATCAGTTTCAAAGGTGAGATTACTCTGCACGCAGCTTCTGTCGATATGGTCACCCCACTCAGAGTTACCGCTTGGCTGGTTATCAAAACGGATAGCACCATACTCGGTATAACCTGTTCCGCCACGATCCACATCATTGGTGATGATGAGGGCGAAGTTCTTATAGGTGTTAGTCGCAGAAGGATTGATGTTCAGATTGAACACGGCATTCCACTTCTGGTTGTCTTGAACCACATAATATTTTGAGAAGGAACTCCAGAATCCTGAAGAGAAATCTGTGTTACCCACTGTATAAACATCCTCGTTCATACCCACGAGCACCTCCTCGGTTGAAACCTTTGACTTTTCGATTGAGTCAATCTTTTCAGAAAGCCAATCAGGAGAGTTGACACTAAACATGTCACTTCCCTCGCATCCTGTCAGCGCAGTCAAGCCCATGGCTGCTACGCAGAAGACAGATGCTAATTTATTTAGGTGTTTCATATTGTTATTCACTACTGTCCAATAAAAAAGGGCAATTCGATCTTTGAAACAGTTGAATTATAGTCTTTTATGCAGTATTTTGCA
>ENA-UEOZ01000715-UEOZ01000715.1-human-gut-metagenome-genome-assembly--contig:-NODE-715-length-19402-cov-6.176766_pt1 | contig 19402 bp, 26 predicted proteins | sample MGYA00242898_ERZ507912 | MGnify/ENA primary metagenome ERZ507912 (study PRJEB26167, sample SAMN06115410) | human gut metagenome | host: Homo sapiens | place: China:Chongqing | collected 2016-04-27... | reverse complement strand
TTTTTCTGTTTCTGGATATCCTTGATTATTCTCCCACTTGCTGATTGCTTGTCGGGTTGTTCCCACAAACTCTGCAAGAGCTTCTTGAGACAGACCTTTTTCTTTTCTGAGTTTGTAAATTTTTTCGCCTAAATTCATAGGTGATACCTCCTTTGGTTTTGATAGCATAATTCTACCAAAGCAAGGTGTCATTATCTATCTTTCGGGAAATGCACTTTGTCAACTTCAAGTTGCAGATATGTTTTCCAGTGCATAACTGTCCTTTTTCAAACTTGCTGGCGGCGAACAGCATTTTATATTGTTTGCGGACGGCAAGTTCACAAGGGATAGATGCACAAGCGTCGTAAAGGGGGTGTAGCCACCTTGACAGAGCAAAGTGAGGAAGCATTCTCGGTCGGGCAGTTTTCTTCTGCTGACCGGGAATGAAGCTCCGCAGGACGCACTACTCTCGATAGAGAGTATAGAAGTGCGCCCTTTAGTTCCTAAAGGGATTTTATCAGTTCGCCTAACTGGAAATTGTTTATTTCTTCTTTTTCGGTTTTGGGGCTGGCAGTTCATCATACATTGCATGAAACAAGCCTGTCAAAAATTCCTTATTATCAACTTCATCTACCAACAACATCTCTTTTGCTCCCTCATAGGGTAATTCATACGGAGCTGTCGGCATATAACTAATTGCTGATTTTACTGGTTTAACAAGTAATCTATCATCATAGATACCGCCTACAATCTTGCCACGATAATAAATAATAAATTCTCCCATCATAGCTCGATAAGTAATTTCTTCTAACTCAGATAGCTTCCCTAAAATAAACTCTAAGTATTCCTTGCTTGATGCCATATTTCCACCTCAAATTCCGATTTATCAAATAAGAATTTCCGTCAATTTTTCTCTTGATGTGGCTCGCTTCTAAGAGTAGGAACGAACTGTTCTGTTGCCGGAGACGGACCATTCAGGTCGATCTCCGGCAGTATTTTTGTTATCGCCTATTAAAAAACAGCCGGAACGACTTTCTGCTGCGCTACATCGATGATGCCGTATGTATTCAGTCTGAGTTTTGGAATGACCGGAAGGCTGACGAAGGCGAGGGTCATAAAGATGCCGATATCTTCCGCTACACCATGTGCCTTGAGGGCATCGTTCAGCGCCTGCATTTTCGCCGCAACGCTCTCTGCGCTTTCGGTGCTCATCAATCCGGCCACCGGAAGCGCAAGTTCTGCCACGACCTGTCCATCTGCCACAAACGCAAGTCCGCCTTTGTTTTTCCGCACAGTGTTGCCGGCCAGCATCATATCGGTATCGTTGTCCCCTGCCACAATCAGGTTATGGGAATCATGTGCGATGCTCGATGCAACGGCTCCGCATTTCAGGCTGAAGTTTCCTAAAAAGCCAATGCCCACATGGCCGGAGTGATGATGCCGCTCAAAAACGGCCAATTTTACGATGTTGTGTTCCGGGTCCACACCGGGAGCTTTGCCCGGATGCCGTTGGAACGGGATGATTTTTTCCTCCGTAAGCAGCTCGCCCCGGTTCAGGCAGATGACACGCTCCTGCTCCCCGCTTTCCCGAAGTTCCAGGTCCTGCAGTGTGATCTCATCCAGATCAAAGGAATCCATAACGTGGGAAAATCTCACACGGTCGATGTCAAGCGGTGCGGGTTTCAGCGTTTTTCCGTGCTCGGCCACCAGCGTGCCATTCTTGTAAACCTGTTCGACCGTAAAGGACTCCAGATCAGGAACCACAACCAGATCTGCCCGGTACCCCGGTGCTACGGCACCGCGCTGCTTGAACCCAAAATACTGTGCCGGGACCAGCGTTGCCATTTTGACGGCCACTGCTGGATCTGCGCCCAGCCGGATTGCTTTACGGATGTTGGAATCGATGTGGCCGCTGTCCAGCAGGTCACCGGGGTGCTTATCATCCGTCACCAGCATACAGCGGCTGCAATAGGGCTCCCGGAACAGCGGCATCAGGGCCTCCATATTTTTGGCAGCCGTTCCTTCCCGGATCATGATGTATTGTCTGCGCCGGAGTTTTTCCATGGCTTCCTCGATGTTGGAGCACTCGTGATCGGACTGAACGCCTGCCGCAATATAAGCATTCAGGTCCTTATCGCTCAAGAGCGGTGCATGGCCATCCACGATCTTTCCTGCTTCGGTGCAGTCGCGGATCTTCTGCAGGATCTTCGGGTCACAGCGCACCGTCCCATAGGCATTCATCAGCTCTGCAAGCCCCAGCACACGGGGATCGCCGTAGTAAGGCCGGAGCTGTTCTGCGTTCAGCACCGCACCGGATTCATCCAGATCCGTGGCCGGAACACAGGAGGGCAGCATGAAATAAACCGAAAGGGTCAGATTTTTTGTCGTTTCCAGCATGAAATCCAAGCCTTCCAGCCCCGCAACGTTCGAGATCTCGTGCGGGTCTGTGACTACCGCAGTGGTACCGTGGGGCAGCACTGCCTGCTCGAAAGCCGGACCACAGAGCATGGAGCTTTCGATGTGGATATGCCCATCGATCAGGCCCGGGCAGACATATTTGCCGTGCAGATCAACTTCTTTCCGGCCATGATACGTGCCCACGCCCACGATCGAATTTCCGCTGATGGCAATATCAGCGGTGTCGATCTCATCGGTAAACACATTGACAATTCTGGCATTTTTCAAAACCAGATCAGCCAAAGCATCTCCTCTGCCTGCCGAGATCCGGCGTTTCAGCTCATCAGACCACATAGAAACATCTCCTCTCTCTGAAGTTCGATTTTCTCACCTGTGGATTGGTTCTGCCCTTATTCTACCACGCCTTGCCGCTGCGGAAAAGATGCCAGGAACAAAAATGGCCCCGGAGGGCTTGTTACAGCTCTCCGGGGTCACTTTATGTGCGTTGTGCCTTGGCGCAGACCGTCAGCACTCCACTGCCACCTTGATCACGCCGTCCCGTTTCTTTTCAAACAGCTCGTAGCCCTCTGCGATCCGGCGCAGGGGGTAGGTGTGGGTGATGAGCGGTTCGGTATCGATCTTGCCTTCTGCGATGAGACGCAGCGTTTCTTCACAATCGCAGCCGTCCACGCCGCCGGTCTTAAAGGTGAGGTTTTTGCCGTACATTTCCGGCAGCGGCAGGGTCTGTGCCTTATCGTACAGCGCCACCACCGTCACAACGGCGTTGGGCCGTGCACACTCCCATGCCAGCCGGAAGGTGGAGTCTGCCCCTGCCACCTCCAGCACCACATCGGCCCCGTCGTGGTCGCTGTGGGCACGCACAAAGGCGGCGCAGTCCTCCGGCTGCACGGTGAGCACCTGCGGGTAGTGCCGACGGATGAACTGCAGGCGGCTTGCGTCCTTTTCACAGACGATGATGCGCTTGGGGCTGTGCAGCATGACGCACAGCAGCGTGCAGATGCCGGTCGGCCCTGCACCGAGGATCAGCACGGTATCCTCGGGGGTGATTTCCGAGATGCGTGCCGCCCAAAAGCCGGTGGCCAGCACATCGCCCACCAGCAGCGCCTGCCGATCGGTAACGCCGTCCGGGATCTTGTTCAGTCCCTGATCCGCAAAAGGCACCCGGACATACTCTGCCTGCCCGCCGTCGATGCGGCAGCCCAGCGCCCAGCCGCCGTTTTGATCGGTGCAGTTGTTCACAAAGCCTTTTTTGCAGAAAAAGCACTCTCCGCAGAAGGTCTCCACGTTCACCGTCACCCGGTCGCCGGGTTTCACATTGGTCACCGCACTGCCCACTTCTTCTACGATGCCCACCATCTCGTGCCCTACCGTGATGCCGGGCACCGCCCGGGGCACGCTGCCGTGCTTGATGTGCAGATCGCTGGAGCAGATACTGGCAAGGGTCACCTTTACAATGGCGTCCCGCTCGTGCTGCAGCACCGGCTTTGGTTTTTCCATCAGGGCAAACGTTCCCTCTGAAACATAGGTATAGGTCAGCATGCTTATTCCCTCCATGCGCTTTGATCTTTTCGAACGGAGTATACCACGCAGCTATGGCAAAGAGCAAGCCGCAAAAGGCCCGCCCTTTGCGGCAGCTCTCCGCCGATCAGATCTTGGGCTGATACTGCATGCTGGACACATTGTAAATGGTAACAAAAGCCTTGGGGTCTTCCCGGTTGATAAAGTTCATCAGCTTCTGATATTCGTTCTTGTCCACGATGGTAATGATCTCGTTGTGCTTTTCCAGATTGTATGCACCGATGGCCTCGTACATGGTCGCACCGCTGTGCAGGTCATAGAGGATGAACTGACGCAGCGCCTCCTCTTTTTCGGTGATGATGCAGACGCGGCGTTTGATGCTGTTATCAAAGATGAAATGGTCCAGCACGATGCCGTTGAAGTAAGTACCGAGGATACTCAGCACCACGGTCTTTTTATCGTAGACCAGGGCCGCGGAAAGCGCCACACACATTCCCGACAGAGACATGGCTTTTCCCAATTCCATGTGCAGGTACTTGTTCATGATCTTTGCCACGATATCCAGCCCGCCGGAGGATGCATTGCGGTTGAACAAAATACTCAGCCCGATGCTGACCACCAGAATATAGCACAGCACGTCCAGCTCCTGACTGCCGGTCATCGAGCTGAACTCCGGGAACAGCTTTTCAAACAGCCCCAGAAACACCGGCAGCAGCACACTGGTGTATACGGTCTTTGCGCCAAATTCTCTGCCGCAGGTAAAGAACCCGATGATGAGAAGCACGACGTTCAGGATCATCGTAATGACCGACAAGGGCAGCGGCACAAAATTGGACAGCACGATGCCAAGGCCGGAAATGCTGCTGACGGATGTATGGCTCGGCACCAGAAAAAAGAAAACGCCCGCCGCAATGATCGCCACCGCCCCGGTCAGGACTGCCGTCTCCCTCAGGACTGCGCCGGTCTTTCCTTTTACATCACTCATCTTTGTCCCCCTAAAATCAAATTTGTTTCACTGATCTCCTCATCTTTGTCGATGCGGACAAGGAGCTTACCGCCAAAGCGTTTGTATTCCATAGTGAAGTACCTCCATAAATTCTGAGTTGCTGTTCTCAGTATACCATGGTTTTCCCTTACGGAAAAGATAGCGAAACAAAAATGCCCCCGGAGGGCTTGTTGCGGCTCTCCGGGGGCATCTTATGTGCGTTGTGCTTTGGCGCACACGACCGGCGTTTTACTCGATCTCGATCAGGTTCGGGTTCTCAGGCAAAGCCTTCGTCTGCTGAGGAGCAGGCAGCTCGATGTGCAGGACACCATCCTCGAACTTTGCGTGGATGTCTTCCTTCTTCACATCGCCCACGTAGAAACTGCGCGCGCAGGTGCCGGAGAAGGATTCGCGCCGCAGATAGCGGCCCTTCTTATCCTTTTCGTCGCTGCTGTGGCTGCGCACTGCCTGAATGGTCAGGTAGCCGTCGTTCAGATCCATCTGAACGTCTTCCTTCTTGCAGCCCGGCAGGTCAACCGCTACTTCGTAGCCGTTGTCCGTCTGTTTGACATCGGTCTTCATCATGTTTGCACCACGCTTACCAAAGGCGCCACGAGCCTCACGGTTCATAGCACGTTCCAGTGCAGCGTCATTCCAGAACGGATCGAAGAAATCATCGAACAGGTTTTCATGGAAAACAGTCGGCATAAGCATAAATCATTCCTCCAATCCCGGCGTTCGGGTCGGGGCAAAAAATCTGAAGCGTCCATTCAGAAGGGCTTTCCGGGGAGCCTAGCGGCTCTCCTTTTGCCCTTCCTCCTGAGCACGCCACTGTTATAGCACCGTTAATTAGCAGTGTCAATAGAAGAGTGCTAAAATTCATGAAAGAATAACACTTTTATAAAATCCTATGCAATCTTTTCAAAATTCAGTTGCATCATCGTGTTTTTATCATTTCTGCCGGTACATCGGCGTAGACAGATATTTCATGCCGTTGTCCGGGACGATGACCACGATGTTCTTTCCCTGATTCTCTGGTCTGCGGCCCACCTGCACCGCTGCGTGCAAAGCCGCTGCTGCCGATGTGCCCAGAAACAGTCCTTCCAGCCGCAGCACCTCATGGGCCGTTTCGTAGGCTTCCTCGGTGCGGACATTGATGCACGCATCGCTCCAGTCTGGCCGCAGATAGTCGGAAAGTGTACTTTCCGGCACATCATACGCCGGCAAAACGCCATCTATGATCTGCGCATCCGGGTGCTCCGGGGTCAGGCGGGAGTCCGGATGGGGCTGCACCAGAACCACTTGCAGATTCGGGTTGCGGCTGCGCAGATAACTTGCTGTGCCAAAACCCGTGCCGCCGGTGCCCGCCATGCAGACCAGAATATCCACATGGCCTTCTGTATCATTCATTTCAACTCTTTGATTTCCGGGATGGATGCCGCTGCACCTTTGCGCTGCACGGCAATTCCGGCTGCTTTGGTAGCAAGCCGCATGGCGTCCTCTACTGAACTGCCGCTGCAAAGGCCCGCCAGAAAATAGCCGCTGTAAGTGTCCCCGGCAGCTGTAGTATCCACGGCCTGCACCTTTTCGCAAGGGACAAACAGCCGCCGCTCCGCATCCAGATAATAGCTGCCCGCACTCCCGGCTGTCAGAAGCAGACGGGTCTGCGGGTATTTTTCGTGCAGCAGGGTCAAAACAGCGTCCGCTTCAAAGGTCTCGGTTCCGGCAAGGGCGCAGGCTTCCACCTCGTTGACACAGAGCACATCTTTTTTACTCCATTCTCTGAATCACCGCACCCAGCCATCGGCACAGGGTATCGCCTGCCTGATTTGCGATCTCCAGCACACGGGCGTGGCTATGCTTGACCGTCTGGATGCCGGTGGCCATGTTAGTGATGCAGCTGACGGCCAGTACCTTCATGCCCATGTAGTTGCAGACCATGGTTTCCGGCACGGTACTCATGCCCACGGCATCGGCTCCCATCCCCGCAAAGGCGCGAATTTCAGCCGCCGTTTCATAGCAAGGGCCCATAAAGCCCATGTAAACACCCTCCTTGTAGGCAATGCCCAGTTCATCGGCAGTCTGCTTGGCAAGGTTCCGCAGTTCCAGACTGTAAGGTTCGGTCATGTCCGGGAAGCGGGGGCCGAAGCGCTCATCGTTGGGGCCAATGAGGGGGTTCGTGCCCATCATGTTGATGAAGTCGGTAATGAGCATCAGGGTGCCCGGCGCAAACTCCCGGTTGATGCCGCCGCAGGCGTTGGTCAACACCACCTTTTCCACGCCCAACAGCTTGAACACATAGAACGGGTAGCAGACTTCCTTCATGGAGTAGCCCTCATAGAAATGGAAGCGGCCTTCCATGGCGTAGATTTCCGTGTCCCCCAGCTTGCCAGCCAACAATGCGCCTTTGTGTCCTGCCACCGTGGATACCGGGAAGTTGGGGATATCCTTGTAGGACAGTTCTTCCGTGTCCGTAAAGTCCGCGGTCAGCTTGCCAAGGCCGGAGCCCAGCACCACCGCGATCTTCGGGCGCTTTTTCGTGTGCGTCTTGATATATTCCGCACTTTCCAGTGCCTTTTCATAAAGATGTTCCATACCGTTCTCTCCTTTTCCCCAAAAATTCGATATACTCTCTGGGTTCAGTATATCGGATTTTTCAGGCCGATGCAAGACGCCCTTCATCGAGTCTTATTAAAAACCAAGGAGCAGATACTTCACATCACGAGTGTGTTGTATCCGCTCCTTAGTTCTCCGAATGTCTTATCTCCGGCCGATGTTCCACCGAAACAGCTCATATCCTTCCTGGATATCCTCCGGCAGACGTTTCAAAGTCTCGTCCCGCAGTTCCTGCGGCATTCCGTAAAAGGCTTCAGCGATGCCGCCCGTGATGCAGGCAAGGGTGTCGCTGTCGCCGCCCAGAGACACCGCATTGCGGAGCGCATCCTCAAAGCCGGTGCTTTCCAGAAAGGCGATGATGGCCTCCGGCACGGTCTGCTGACAGGTCTCCACATGGCAATAGCTCGGGCGAATTTCATCGCAGGTGCGGCTCAAATCGTAGCCAAAGGTCTGCTCCACATACTGCCGGATTTCCTGCTTGCTGTGGCCGGTGCGTGCCAGAAAAATGGCTGCTGCCGTGGCCTGTGCGCCCTTGATGCCCTCCGGGTGGTTGTGGGTGACCTCGGCAGTCACCTTTGCCATCTCCAGCGTTTTATCCAGCGTATCAAACAGCCAGCCTGCCGCCGCCACCCGCATGGCGGAGCCGTTGCCAAAGCTGCCATAGGGCTTCGGATTTTCTGCGTGCAGCCACCGGCGGAACATCCCGCCGTAACCGGCATGGGGATATTCACGGCCCCAGAACCGCATTTCATGCTGCACTGCACAAAATGTTCTCTCCGGCAGACCCTTTCCGTCAATCAGACCAACTGCCACCGCAACGGTCATGACCGTATCATCGGTGAAGTGCGATTTCTCGCTCAGCAGCGGAAAATCCTTGTGCTTATAATTGTTGTGGTCAAATTCATAGGGACTGCCCACGATGTCACCCAAGATTGCTCCTAACATGGCTGTTTTCTCCCTTACCTATGATGCCGCTTCTGGAAATCAGCTTCGATCTGCTCTTTCCACTCTGCGCCGATGGACGCGCAGCAGGGTGCTTCCCGCATCCGGGAGACTGTCTCGCTGACAACGTGGTAGTTGACCGCCACGCCCTGTGCGTCATTCTCAAACCGCACAGCCCGGTCGGACGAGATGCCGAAGCGGGCAGCTTCCTTCACGGCGTCCATGTTGGCACCGAGGAACAGGAACTCCCAGCCGTACTGCTCTTTTTCCCGCTCGATCATCCGGCGGATCTTCTCATAGCTAAACCGTTTGCTGGCGTTTTCCAGTCCGTCGGTGGTAATGACAAAGATGACCTTTTCGGCACGCTCGTCCTCCGGCAGATGGCGCTGGATATTCACCATCTTTTCCATGCCATAACCAATGGCATCCAGCAGCGCCGTGCAGCCCCGGACGTAGTAGTCCTTTTCCGTCAGCGGTGCAACAGCCTTCAGCGGGAAACGGTCGTGCAGCAGCTGCACCTCATGGTCGAACAGGATCGTGGTCACATTGGCCTCGCCCTCCTGCTCCTTCTGCCGAGTCAGCATAGCATTGAACCCGCCGATGGTGTCCTGCTCCAGCCCGCCCATGGAACCGCTGCGGTCCAGAATGAAAACAAGCTCGGTAAGATTTTTCTTCACAACAATGCCCTCCGTTTTGTTGTGTATCGCTTTCGTTGGCAAAAGGATACCACAAACCGGAGGGCAAAAGGTCAACGGGCAGGCGACAAATCACGCACCCAGCTGTTCCTGATCGTATTCAAACAATAGCGTATTGACCTGATTGATGTTATAGATTTTGTGTTCCAGGCAATACCGCACGATCCAGTCCCGCTTGGAGCCATCCGAAAAGGCATAGCCCGCGCTCTTGAGCAGGTCGATGGTTTCATCTTCGGACAGGTGCAGCCCCACCGCAAAGGCCAGCACGGTCTTCTTTTTGGGGTTGTAGTCGCGATTGCACTGAATTTTGGAGAAATGCTGCCGGGAGATGTTGGACTGCTTGTACACGGTGGAGTCTTTCAGCCCCCGCTCGTCAATGAGCCGCAGCAGCCGGGTGGTGAAGCTCTCGCCAAGGTTGTCCATCAGGCTTTCCAGACTGCGGGCTGTCCTGGGTGCCGCGGCGGGTGCCGGAACTGCACCTAGCATCGGCACGGCGGCATCTTCTTCCAGAAGCCTCCGTTGCTCTGACAATTCCCTGCGCCGACGGCCAAATCCGTAGCTTTCATCGTTCTGTGCTACATAGTGGTCGTCAATGTACTCCTCCACCGAGGCGAACAGCTTCCGGCTCACGGCCAGCGAGTCCCGGTCGTAGAGCACCAGATACACGGTCAGGTCGTGCTCCATGACGTACTGTGTGATGGTGTCCACCGCAATGCGGAAGGCCTGTTCTTTGGGGTAGCCATAGTTCCCGCTGGACAGCAGCGGGAAAGCCACGCTTTCGCAGTGGTACTCTGCGGCTAATTCCAATGCGGAGTGGTATGCACCGGCTAATTGTTCAGCTTCGCCGAACCCGCCGCCGTGCCACGCCGGGCAGACTGCATGGAAAATATATTTTGCGGGCAGACCGAACGCCGGGGTACACACGGCCCTGCCCAAATCGCAGCGGCCGATGGCTTCACAGAAAGCGGTCAGCTCCTGCTCCCCTGCCGCCTGATAGATGGCGCGGCTGGTGCCGCTGCCCTGCAAAAGGTTCCGGTTGGCGGGGTTGACGATGGCATCCGCCGCCACTTTGGTGATGTCGTTGCGGATCATCAGAAACGGCATGGTGGTTCCTCCCTCACATGGTTTTCTTCATCCTATCACATCCGATGGGGCGGTGCAAGGGGTGCTCTTGTTTCCTGTCCGCGCAGCTATTATAATAATAGGTACAGAAAGAAGGTGAGCTTCCTGCACGACATCTGGAATCCATGGCACGGCTGCGTCAAGTGCAGCGAGGGCTGCCAGAACTGCTACATGTATTTTCTCGACCGGATGCGGGACCAGAACGGAGCCGAGATCTACAAAACGAAAAGCGGCTTTTCCTATCCGCTCCAGAAAGACCGCACCGGACACTACAAAATCCAGAGTGGTGAGCAGATCCGGGTCTGCATGACCTCGGATTTCTTCTTGGAAGCAGCCGACCCGTGGCGGGTTGAGGCGTGGGACATCATGCGCCAGCGCAGCGATGTGGTGTTTTTTCTGCTCACCAAACGGCCGCAGCGGGTACGGGAGTGCCTGCCGCCGGACTGGGGCAGCGGTTGGGACAACATCTTTTTCAACGTCACCTGTGAAAATCAGCGCCGCGCCGATGAGCGCATTCCCATTCTGTTTGACCTGCCCTTCAAGCACAAGGGCATCATGTGCGCGCCCTTCATCGGGCCAGTAAGCATCCGGCAGTACCTTTCCGCCGGGCAGATCGAGCAGGTCATCTGCGGCGGCGAAAACTATGATGGTGCCCGCCCCTGCAATTTCGATTGGGTCAAGTCTCTCCGGCAGGAATGCGTGGATGCCAACGTGACCTTCTGCTTTATCGAGACCGGCACCGTGTTCATCAAGGACGGCAGGCGCTACCACCTGCCCAGCAAGCAGCTGCAAAGCCGGATGGCTTATAAATCCGGCATGAATTTTCAGGGCAGGCCCATTCATTTTGACCTCGTGGACGACTGGGGCTACCCCATCCCGCAGGAAGATCTCTATGTGCCTCATTTCCGCGCAAACTGCGAGACCTGCGGCAGCAAGTTGATCTGCAACGGCTGCAGCGATTGCGGAAAATGCTTATAAAATAAAGGAGTTCCAGGAATCAATACAAATGGAACTTATGGCTGATCTGGTGTGCAATTTCGTCCGGCAGCGGACGGAACCCGATGCAGGTCAGAGTCATGCCCTCGCCGTTTTCATCAAATTCTTCCGGCTCCAGCTCGGTGTGGCAGGCATCCCGGATAAGGAAGAAGTCTTTGTTTTCCACCAGTCCCAATTCCTCGGCAATGGTCTTTGCTTTCAGCAGTTGATTGCGGTTCTTTGCCCCACATACGGTCTTGGTAAACGAACCATCGAACCATTCTTCATAGGTTGCTTTCTCCAACATGATTTCTGCCCGATAGCCGGTAATTTCTCCGTCTTTCTCGATGGGTTCCACGCCCTGTCCCATGCCGATGGGGTCGGTGAGGAACGCCAGCGAAGCGTGGCAGCACTGCGCCGCCAGCTTGCCAGGCGACATCTGCAGATCTTTTCGTGCAATGATGAGTTGACGCATTTTTCCTCCTTCTTACGACAGCTTGATCTTCAAATCTGCCAGCAGATTCACCGCTTCCGGCAGGGAAAATTTCGCATCCTTCAGGCGGCTGCCCAGAATGTCCACCTTATAACCGGCGGCATCCCGGAAATCCGCCTTGCGCAGGTCACACTGGTAGAATTCCGTTTCGTGAAGTTCCGCGCCCTTGAAATTCGCCAACTGCATCTCGCATTTGGCAAACATAGAGCCGACGATCTCGTTTCCGTCTGAAAAGTTGAAGCGGTTGAAGTTCATTTCGGTGAAGGTGTTATATTTCAGACTGCACCCTTTCAGCGTGTGAATGGGGTCCGGGAAGGCACCGTTGGACATCAGCGGTGCCCACTCGATTTCATTCAGGCGGCAGTCCTCAAAATCCAGCGACTGCACCGAAGAATGGGTGCTGCGCAGACCTGTGATCTCACACCGCACGAATTTGCACTCGTTCAGCGTGGTATGATCCAGTTCGCATTTGGTAAAGGAGCAATCCACAAACACGCAGTCGGTAAAGTCGCAGTCCTCAAAAGTCTCCTCGGTGAACGACAGGTCAGCAAACCGTTCACCTTCACAATAACGCTCTGTCATAAAATTCTCCTGTCAGCGCAGTTCTTCCAGCAGAGCCGTGCAGCTTGTATCGTATCATTTCAAATTCGGAACGTGCGCGTTCCAAATTTACGCTTGCTTCAAGAACTCCCGCAGCACATCCTCTGGGCGGGGTGTATGGTTCGGGTACTTTTCCCGCAGCGGTGCGGCGGCACCATCCATAATGTAGGGCACACCCACAATGTCCAGCATCGACACATCGTTATAATTGTCGCCAAAAGCCATCACATCGGCAAGGTCGATGTCCAGCGTCTTGCAGATGCTGCGCACACCGATGCCCTTGTTGGCAAAGGTGGTGTCGATCCAGTACGGCCCTGCCACAGCGCAGTTCGCCTCTTTCCATCGTGGGACAAACCGTTCCGTGTAAGATTCTACGCCTTCGTGCAGATACACCGATACTTTTGTGATCTCCTCCGGCACCTCAGACGGGGCATGAATGATCTGATAGTTGTTCCCGATGAACTGGATACGCTGGAGCATTCCCAGACCCCGCTCCATCAGGTAGGCGGTATTCTGACCGGAGAGCATCACTTCGCCCTGCCCGTCGCTGCGGGTCCACAGGTCGTTGGCGATTTCTTCGGCCAGTGCACGGGGCATCGGGTTCTTGGCGATGCACTGTTCGTCTTTATAGATCACGCCGCCGTTCTCACAAAGAAACACACAGCAGTCCGCCACCGGTGCAAAGAGCTTGCGCAGGCTGGTATACTGCCGACCAGATGCCGGGCAAAACAGAATGCCGCGCCGATGCAGCTCCCGTATCTGCTCAAAGATCTCGTCTTCCAGTTCCTTTTTGCCGTATTGCAGCAGCGTACCGTCAATATCGCTGCAAATCAGTCTGATTGACATTTTCCGTCCTCATTTTTCAAGATAATTTTAGGCAATTCCCCGGCATCCAGAACACGGACACCTTCGTCCATCAGCATTTTCGCAAAAACGCCCTGTCCGGAGATTTTTGTACCGGAAAACGTTCCATCGTAAATTTCCTTCACGCCGCAGCTGGGGCTACGGGGTTGCAGGATGGCAAGCTCCACCCCATTTTCTTTTGCGATGGCAAGGGCCTTGGCTGCGCCTGCCCGGAACTCCCGGTCCACATTGATGCCCTCTTTGTTCGTGACAACGCCCTGCACGATTTCCGCCGGGCACCGCGGTGTGGGCAGGCCGCCCAAAACCTCCGGGCAGACCGGAACCACCTGATGCCCCCGCGCAAAATCACAGACCGCCTGATTGTAATTGTTTCCGCCGCTGTATTTGCAGTTTTCGCCCAGCAGGCAGGCGCTGACCAGAATCTTCATTGTTGCGCGCTCCGTTTTTCAGATACTGAATCTTTTCCCTATTCTACCACGCTTTTGGGCATTGAAAAAGAGGATTTTGCTTTTCCTATCCCCATACCGGGAGGTCCGCCGTAATCTTTTCTAATTCCTGTGCAAGAAACGTCAGTCTTTCCCTCAGATGGTTGTTATGCGGTGCATCTCCGTTCAGCAGATAGTCCGTTCTGACATTCAGGCAGGACGAAAGATCCTGCAGCAACTCAATCGAACAGCAGCGGCTTCCCGTTTCAACTTTTGCAAGATGGTTCGCGCTAACGTTCAGCATTATACTCAGCTGTTCCTGCGTAATTCCTTGCTTTTTCCGCAAATCGCGGATACGTCCGCCGAATTCTTTTGCATCAAATCGCATTGTTCAATCCTTTCCTTTGCGCCGAAAACACAAACAGGCCGAGACTCCTTTTCCGAGTCCCGGCCTGTTTTCAGCTTGAAAATGCACAATGACCGCGACTCAATGGAGCTGCTCTTGTGAGCAGCTCACGGAGTATTATCAGCCTTTCATGCATTTCAGGCAATTTTCCCTCTTGCGCAACTGAAACCTGCGCCATGGCGATATTATAGCAAGTACTTTCATTGCTGTAAAGCGCTAAAATATACTGTTTTTGCAGCAAAACCGCTCATTTTATCCATCCCATTTATACACAGTTCCGAACCAAAAGAACCGCATAAAGTTCTCATCAAAAAACAGGGAGTGACATCAAATCACTCCCCGTTTGCATTGATTGTATCAGAGTTTCGTCATCCAGAGCCCATGCAGATTGCAGTATGCATAAACGGCCACCGGCTTTTCACTGCCCAGTTCAAAAACAGTGCTGGGGGCCTGCCCCGGATTCAGATAGCGGATCTGCCCGCCGTTCTCAGTCTCCACAAAAATCCACTGAATATAGTGAACATCCGCCATGGGGTGCTCCACCGCGCCCACTGTGACCGTGAGACGACTGCCGGAAAGCTCTGCCACCGGCAGATGCTTCTCGCCGCTGGCTTCCACCGTATTGGGAACCAGCTCTTTCATTTTCTCCCCGCAGCAGACCAGCGGAACGCCTGCGTTATGGATGGTAGTGACGAGGTTGCCACAGTGATTGCAGATGTAAAACTTTGCCTTCATATCGAAATCCTCCATTGGAATGTTATCGGTGTGTTTCTTGTATCTATATGATAACATTTCCTATTTATGATTTCTGTAACTGAATCACGCAAAGCGTTTTTGGGCTCACTTGCAATAAATCTCAATGGCTTTCTGCGCAAATTCTGCGGCACCGGCACCGCCAGCAGCATTGATGTTTTCCGTAAATGCTCCGCCTGCCCCATACATCTGCCCCAGCTGATTCAGGATCACCTTGGAACAGTTGTAGTAGTGCTCTGTGATAAACTCCTGCAGCTTCTTCACCTGTGCCTGCACTTCAGAGTCCGCCGGGTCTTTGCTCTGCATCCCGCCGAATGCCGCCACGATGTCCATCAGCTGACTGCTCATGTCCTTGACTTCTTTCTCGGTCTTATGGGCAGTTTTTTCCTCAAACTCTTTGTATTCCGGCGTTTCGCCCCATTCCTTTTTGGCCTGCTCGGTATACTTTTTGATCTTCTGCGTATCAAATGCGGTAAAGTCCATAACCATTCCTCCTGTGGATCGAATTTTCTGCGCAAGGCCGATCAGATCTTCAAGATGCTGCTTTTTCAATGTCAGAAGTGTGATCTGTTGTTCCAGTGCCTTCTGCCGGTCAAAAGCCGGGTTCTCCACGATTTTCTGGATATCCTTCAGCGGAAATTCCAGTTCCCGGAACAATAAGATCTGCTGCAAACGTTCCAGCGCGGCATCGTCATACAGCCGATAGCCCGCTTCGGTACGGCCCACCGGGCGCAGCAGACCAATTTTATCGTAATATTGCAGGGTCCGGATGCTCACTCCGGTCCGCTTGCTCACTTCGTTCACTGTCATCATCTTGCTGTCCTCCCTTGCGACAGCCACAGTATACGCTATGACGCTGCGTCAGGGTCAAGAGGTTTTCTGAAAAATTTTTCAGCCTTCCCTCTGCTCCACGATTTCCAAGCTGTCACGCCCCACACGGCAGAGCAGAAACAGCACCCGCACACCTGCGGCCTTTGCTTCGGCCAGTGCCGTACCAAACTCCGGCTGTGTGCTGACATTTGGCCGCACCTCGGTGATGCCTTCCATCTGAATCACAAAGGCCACAGCGCATTGATATCCCTTCCGTTGTGCCTGTGCCAGCTCGTGCAGGTGCTTCACACCGCGCTCGGTAGGTGCATCCGGGAAGTAGCCGATACCGTCCACTTCCAGTGTGCAGCCCTTGACTTCCATCAGATACTTTTGCTCGCCCTTTTCCATATAAAAGTCGATGCGGGACTTCCCATAGGTGAATTCCGGCTTGATATAGTCGTAGCCCTGTTTTGCAAGCCACTCTCCTACTACCTTGTTGGGTGCCTGACTGTCCATGTTGACCCAGCCAAGACCTTGCTTGTGTACCGCCACAAGGTCGTATTTTGTTTTGCGTTTCGGGTTATCCGACACTTCCAGCCGAACCGCCGTGCCAGGCAGCAATAGCTCTTTGCACCGCCCGGTGTTCTTGACATGGACGGTTTCCACTGCTCCATTCACTTCCACATGGGCAATAAAGCGGTTGGGACGGTCAACAAAAATGCCGTCTGCGATTTCTCTGTATTTCAATCTTTACTCCATTTTCAGTACAGGATTCGGGAGCCATGCCCATCCTGTTTACCAAGATACAGTTCCACGACCATCCTGCCGCTTTCACTGTTGCAGAGTTCTTCCTTGCAGTAGCCGCAGAGTTTTCCTTCCGCTTCCGATACGTAGCGGTGCAGCGATTCCTGCAGGTCTTTCGGGATGCTGCCCCACGGAATGACATAGCTCATGCCGGTATCCCCCACATCCACGGTGCAGGCCCGCTTACTGTCCTCATCGGATAAAATCAGGTTCACCAGAAACACATCCGCAAACGGTGCGCCCTGATACTCTGCCTTTTGCCGCCTGCGCTCTGTCCGAAGCTCGTCCAGTGCCCGATTCAGGTCATTTTCTGGCAGCGTGGACTTGTACAACAGGACATGCAGTTTCTGCTCCACCGCCCCACTGTCATTCTGACCGTTGGCCGAGAGTTCTATATCTGCATGGATGGCGCAAATTTGTTTCTGCATCGCAGTGCGCAGAGTTTCCAGTTTCTGCTGCCGTTTTGCTTCCAATTGCTGTGCGGACTTTTGATGTACTTCTTTGGCTTCTGACTGTTGCGCAGCATGCTCCTGCTTGGGCTCTGGCTTAGGCTTTGACCATTCGCTGTGCTTTTCTGCGTCAGCCTCCGAAATGCTATGCCTTGCCATAGTCGGCACCGACGCGTTTGGGGCACTGTTTTGTGCTGCCGATGCTTTCTGTGCCGCAGAAGGGCGCTCCGTTCTCTTTGGTTTTACCGACCGCGTTGCACCTGTGCTCGTGCTTTTTGTCTCCGGCCTTGGTGTTTTCACCGCAGGAACAGCATTTTTAACACTTTTTGGTCGAACCCGTGTCTGCGTCTGCCAGAAATCGCTGCCTGTGCGCTGATAATAGGACTTTTCCGCTCGTTTCCGGCTGCTGCGCACACCTTCACAGATCCACGAAAAAATCAGGTAGCGCTCCAATGTGTTCCAAAAGCTGCTGCGCCGATGGCAGGGTTTATGCCGTCCACGGGACGCATACACAATCACTGACAAGCATCCGAAGAACAGAAAACCTGCCGCAAACCCGATCCCTGTAAACAGCTTTTTGAAAAAGCCCATCTCTCACACCTCTTCCGGTTACAGCCTTGCCTGATACACCTGCTCCGTCCGGGCATCGAAGCAGCAGAAAATCACCTGCATTGCGTAATCCGCGTGATCTTCCAGCCACTGTGCCACTGTTTTGACTGCAATCTCCGTGGCATCTTCCAGCGGGTAGCCATACACGCCGGTCGAAATTGCCGGGAACGCAATGCTATGGACATCATGCTCTTTGGCAAGGTTCAGCGAATTGCGGTAGCAGTCCGCCAGCTGCACTGCATCCTCTGCTGTGCCGGAATAAATCGGGCCTACCGTATGAATGATATACTTTGCTCTCAACCGGTAGCCCTTGGTGATTTTTGCTTCGCCGGTGCGGCAGCCGTGCAGCGTACGACACTCCGCCAACAATTCCGGCCCTGCTGCCCGGTGGATGGCACCATCCACACCGCCGCCACCCAGCAGACTGCGATTGGCCGCATTCACGATGCCGTCACAGTCCAGTTTGGTAATATCACCCTGCACCACTTGAATCTGATTTTTTACTTTTTCAGAAATCATTGTAAACACCTCACTTTTTGAGCAGCTCCAGCGCCTTGTCCATGGGCACACAATCGGCATAGCGGTCCGGCCAGAGGAATTCATTGTAATAGTGGTAGCTCTGCTCCCCTGTCATGTACTCGTTGTCCTGCGTGGAATTTGCATAGGCAGGAACGATCATGTGCAGGCCATGCTCAAAGCCTGCCTCCACCGTTGCATTGATGCAGAAGTCGGTCATGATGCCGCAGACCATCACATCTTTTTCGCCCTTTTCCGTCAGATATTCCAGCAGACCGCTTTCTTTTTTGAACGCACTGCATACGGTTTTGACGAACCGTTTTTCAGTCAGCAGCGGTGCAAACCCGGAATAGACCTCAAATTCATCGTCTCCGATGGAAAAGCCTGTACCGGGCCCATCGTCATGCTGGACATAGACGACCTCTATTCCCTGTTCGCGGGCAGTCCGGATTAGTTTCCTGATGTTGCTGACAAACTTTTCAAACGCATACAGGCGTTCATCCACGATACCTTTCTGTGTATCCACAACCAGTAAAACCATGTGTAAGCCCTCCTGTTTTTCTTTAGTCCCATCCTACCACAGACTGCCGGTTTCTACAAGCAGATTCAAAAAATCCCCACAGGAAGCATATAGCCTGTGGGGATTTCTTCAGCCGCCCATGGCGATGAGCACCAGCACGACCACCACCGCAATGGCGATGAGGCAGCCGCTGCCGTCTCCGCCACCACCGCCGCCAGACGAGCCACCAAAGTTGTGGTTGAAGGCCGTCATGTACTGGGCGTAGCCCGTGGCACCCTTGCCGAACAGCCGTAATCACCGTTTGCCATGGTAGGGGTAGCATATCAAGTCAACGGTCAGTTTTTTGATATTTAGTTATTGTGTGTTACCATTTGTCGATTTTTAATTTTGCTTTTCGCTTAACCTTAAACCAGAAGCTATTTGAATATTTCTCGTTATGGACTAAAATCTCATACGCCTCCATAGTTCCAGCAGAATATACAAAGCCGAATAATCCGACTGACAATCCTAAAAAGACAAGCGAATGATAGTGTGTCCATGGAATTATTCCTCGAACGGTAATAGCGAGTGTCAAAAGACCTATGATGAACAAAACTGTGCAAGGGATAGCAACAACCATGTTCTTTTTCTTCATGGAACGATATTCGTCAGTTAGTACCTTTAGAAATTCATAATCAAAAAGCAAACTCTCTTTTTTCAAAATTGTGTATTCATCTTTTGAAATGAACATTGAAACCACAAGAGCAATAATTCCTGCAAGTATGCAAATGGACATACCCAACACTTTCCATGCAGTCGTTGTCTGAAACACGGTGTAGGGTATTCCAGCTAAAGCAAACAAGGCGAATCCAGCACCAAAATATTTGGAAGTCTTTTGCTCGTTGGCGATATAGGCAACAGCCA
>ENA-UEOZ01000708-UEOZ01000708.1-human-gut-metagenome-genome-assembly--contig:-NODE-708-length-19553-cov-11.324297_pt1 | contig 19553 bp, 14 predicted proteins | sample MGYA00242898_ERZ507912 | MGnify/ENA primary metagenome ERZ507912 (study PRJEB26167, sample SAMN06115410) | human gut metagenome | host: Homo sapiens | place: China:Chongqing | collected 2016-04-27... | reverse complement strand
TGGATATGGAGCGTATTTTTGAGCTTCCCATATATCTGGTTCCTTTTGGCTGTGACTCTCGTTGCCGGTGTTAGTTTCATAGATGATATCCGATCTCTGCCCGATTTTGTAAGACTAGTGGCTCAATTTATTGCCATGGCGATGATGTTTTATCAGTTGGACATTTTGCACTTGGATATGTGGCGGATAGTAATTTTGGCTCTTATCGTATGTGTGGGTGCGTCAAACGTGATTAACTTTATGGATGGCGTAAATGGTATAACGGGTGCCTATGCTATGGCATCTTTGATTCCACTCGCCTTGCTGAATAATACAATGGATTTTGTGGAACAGTCGTTGATTGTGACAGTAGTGTTGGCTGATATCGTATTCTGTTTCTTCAATTTTCGCCAAAAGGGAAAGGCAAAATGCTTTGCTGGTGATGTGGGTTCAATCGGGATTGCATATATACTTCTGTTTCTGATTGGTAATCTTGTACTCGCAACTGGAGATGTAACCTTCCTGATCTTCCTTCTCGTATATGGTGTGGATGGCTGCTTGACTATTGTGCATCGTATTCTGTTGCATGAAAATCTTGGTGAGGCGCATCGTAAGCATGTGTACCAACTTATGGCGAATGAGTTGAAGATAGGTCACGTTAAGGTTTCGAGTTTCTATGCGTTGCTGCAATTGGTGATTTCGCTTGGCTTTGTGTACTTGTGTCCTGATACGGTCGTAGCGCATTGGATTTATTTGATAAGCGCAATTATTGTGCTTGCATTGATATATGTGTTGTTTAAAAAGAAGTATTATCATTTGCATGAAGAATACCTTGCGTCTTTAAAAAATGGACAATAGAGATAAAACGCTTTCATCTTGCCCCATCAGTATGTAACTTCGGTTGTGTAATACTTGCAGGAACATGGCACACGGTTGAAGTAATAGAATCATCAGTAATTTATGAGACGAAAGTGGCTGCGAGACGCTTGATGAATTTATTGCAAAAAAGGATAACTCTGAAAATTCCGAAACATTGCCAATTATCTACCTATTGGAAATATTAAAAATAATTCGCATTTTTATATCACAGTATAGAGATGTCATAAAGTGTAAAACGATCGCTACAACCCCGTGACCTTAAAAATAAAGAACTGTTATAACATATTGATGCATAAAGGGCAAAAACATTTGGGTCCGATCCCTGTTTTGAGGGGGGGGGTAATCAATGAATTGTCGTCCGCTTTTCTTTTTTGTTGTGTGTCGCAAATGTACGTTGTGAGCTTAATTGTAAAAAAGTAGGTTACATTCAATGACGTGCTGTATATTCCTGAATGAGACTGATTCTGCGTAGTTTAGTAATATCGCTGTGCTCCCTCAATTTGGTTTTAATGTATCGTAGATATCCCTTCGAGCGCATTGTTCGTATTCGGGAAAAATGTCCACAGCCGCGGCTTGTTTCGTTTTAAGTTCAGATAGGCGTTTTGAGGCGTTTGTGGATGTAGGTGGTCTTACCGGTTTTGCTGTCGGTTGTACACTCCTTGAGGAAGTCCGTTCACTTTGCAGCCCATTTGTCGAGCATGCCACATTATGTAGTTGTTTCTGCGGCCTATGCACTTTTGCAGGTTGTGATCTCGTTCGGAGCCATCTATCTGCCAGTCAACGGATGGGTTTATTTCGGGATTGTAGTCGTATTGCTTTCCATTGCCTACGTGTTGTTCAAAATGAAATATTACTGTCTTCACGAAGCATATCTTCAAACGAAAAGGTAAAAATAGTAACGGCGGTGTATTGGCAGGTCCCGGAGTTCATGCTTTGGGACTTGTCCGTTATATGTAAACGCAAAAGCCGCAACCTTTTTAGGTTGCGGCTTTTGCGTTGGTTGTCCGTCGGCTACCGTCCTCCGGTGACGGGCTGCAGCAGGAAGTTGAATGAGTAGTCGCCGTAGGGCAGCAGGTATTCGGGGCGGGGGAGCCGTCCCCAGCTGTTGACGCAACCCAGTCCGGACTGGACGCTCTCGATATTGACGTGCGTGCGGCCGTCGGGCACGAGGTCGCCCGGGTGGCGGACATATTCCGGCGAGCCGTTGTCGAGCTGCGGGATGGCAAACGGGATGGCCGATGCCGAGAAGTGGCGGTCGGAGCAGATCTCCACGCCCAGGCCCGAGTCGTCGGTCAGCCGCCACCAGCGCAGTCCGCTGCGCGTTCCCGACTCCTGCGGGCTGACGTATTTCATATGGAACTGGTCGGCGACACGCTGGGCGTAGCGCCCCACGAAGGCGGCGCCGGAGCGGTCGGCGTAGTTCTCCATCGGGCCGCGGCCGTAATATTCCACGGCGTCGAACATGCCCGGGGTTTCGAAGGCCATGCCGAAGCGCATCAGGTCGGCGACGTCCTTGCGCGCGGGGTCGGCGGTCATCGTTTCGCTGACGCGGACCGAACCGTCGGCAGCGATCGAATACGTCAGATTCAGTTTCGCACCGACGTTTGGGAGCGTGTAGTCTGCGATGGCTTTCACTTCGCTGTCGCCGGGCGTAAGGGCGAAGCCTGTGAGCTGCGGTTCGGCTTTGGCCCACATCTGGCTGTCGGGGTATTTCCCGGTCTGGCGCACGCCGAGGTCGTTGTCCGTGGCTGCGCGGTAGAAGTTGGGCCGCACGGGACCGGCCAGCAGCTCGACGTTGCGCAGGCGGTAGGAACGGATGAAGCCGCTCTTCGGATCGAACGAGACCGAGAATCCTTCGCCCGAAACGGTTTTGTCCGCCACGCGGAGCGTCCCGGCGGGAGCGGTCGCGGCGAAGCGTGCCGCGGGGTCGTCCCCGCGCAGCGTCAACTGGTCGGCGGCGACTTCATAAAGTGCGTCGAGCAGTCCCTGCCGTTCGCGGAGCTGGTAACGCACCGTGAGCAGCAGTTCGCCGCCCAAGGCATAGACCTGTTCGGGTTTGTAGCCCAGCGTCACGGCGGCGGTGGTCTGCGGAGCCACGTCGAGACGCTCGACCGTGCCGCTCAACACGGGCTGTCCGTCGGAGGTGATCTCCCAGAGCAGGCGGTAGGGCGAAAGGTCTGTGAAGAAATTCTCGTTATAGACGTTCACGACGCCGTTTTTCAGGTCGCGGGGCGTGGTGTGAATCGGCCGGTGCTGGTGCTTCACCTCGTAGGCGTGGGGATGCCACGAGCGGTCGGAGGCCAGCACGCCGTTGCAGCAGAAGGTGCTGTCCGAAGCGTCCGTGTCGTTGTAGTCGCCGCCGTAACGGTAGGTCAGCCGGCCTTCGGGACTGCGCCAGGCAAGGGCCTGGTCGGCGAAGTCCCAGATGAATCCGCCCTGGTATTTGGGTTCGCGGCGGATCATGTCCCAGTACTCCTTGAATCCGCCCATCGAGTTGCCCATGGCATGGGCGTATTCGCACTGGATCAGGGGTTTCTGGGGATTCTCGGCGAGGTATTTCTCACACTGCCCGTAGCTCCAGTACATCGGGCAGACGATGTCGGTGTTGTAGTCTCCGTGGTAGGAGGCCTGCTCGTATTGCACGGGGCGCGACGGGTCGAAGGCTTTGATCCAGTCGTAGCAGCGTTCGAAGTTGGGGCCGTTTCCGGCCTCGTTTCCCGTGCTCCAGACGATGATCGAAGGGTGGTTGTAGTCGCGCAGCACCATGCGGCGGTTGCGGTCGAGGTGCGCGGCGGCGAAGGCGGGGTTGCCGGCGAGGTTCTTCGACTTGTCGCGGTAGTGGTAGCCGTGCGATTCGACGTTGGCTTCGTCCACGACGTAGAGACCGTACTCGTCGCAGAGGTCGTACCACAGCGGCGTGTCGGGGTAGTGGCACGTGCGCACGGCGTTCATGTTGAGGCGTTTCATCTCGCGGATGTCGCGCACCATCTCTTCGCGCGTGACATAATAACCCGTGTTCGGCTCCATTTCGTGCCGGTTGACGCCTTTGATGAGGATCGGTTTGCCGTTGACTAACAGCTGCCCGCCGCGGATCTCGACCTTGCGGAATCCGACGCGGAAGGCCGCGGCTTCGGTCACCGAGCCGTCGGCGGCCAGGGCTTCGGCCGTGAGCGTGTAGAGGTTCGGGGCTTCGGCGCTCCACTGCTTCGGGGCGGCGACTTCGAACGTCGTTTCGGCTGCGTTGCGGCGGGGGCGGAGCGTGCGCGCGTCGAGCGTGCGGCCCGCCGCGTCGCGGAGCGTCAGCCGTACGCTGCCGATGCCCGGCGTCGTGGCGATTTCGGCGCGGAGCGTGCCGTTGCGGTAATCGTCGACCAGATCGGGCGTCAGCCGTACGTCGGCCAGCCGGCGTTTGTCACGGGCGTAGAGGTAGCAGTCGCGGCCGATGCCCGAAAGCCGCCAGAAGTCCTGGTCTTCGAGGAACGAACCGTCGCACCAGCGGTTGACGCGCATCACGATCAGGTTGTCGCTGCCCGGCGTCAGGTAACGGGTGATGTCGAATTCGGCTTCGAGTTTGCTGTCTTCGCTGTAACCCGCTTCGTGGCCGTTGACCCAGAGCGTCACGTTCGAGGTGGCCGAGCCGATGTGAATGAATATGTCGCGGCCCTTCCAGTCGGCGGGAACGGTCACCGTGCGGCGGTAGAGGCCCGTGTAATTCTGTTCATGGGGAATCAGCGGAGGTTTCACCTCGAAGAACTTGTGCCACGGGTAGGGTTTGTTCGTGTAGACCGGGTCGCCGCAGCCGTTCAGCTCCCAGATTCCCGGCACGGGCATTGTGCCCCACGACGAGTCGTCGTGTCCGGAGCGGAAGAACCCTTCGGGTTCGGCTCCCGGTCGGTCCACGCGCAGGAAGGACCATTCGCCGTTGAGCGTGCGGTAGAAGGGCGAGCGGGTGTAGTCGTTCTCGGGAATGGCTTCGGCGGCCGTGGGGAAGGCGATGAAACTCGTGCGCATCGGCGCGCGGCCGACTTCGAAGCATTCGGGATCGAGCCAGCGTTCGGCGGGGGCTTTCGCCGAGGCCGCCGTGGCGGCGAAGAGTGCGAGCAACAGCAGTCTTTTCATTTTTCGGTGGTTTGGGGGTGGCAAATGTTGTGTCGGAACAAAAATAATAAAAAAACGAAACTTTCGCAAGTTATATAACGAAACCTTTCGTTTTTACCCGGTGAAGAGGCCTTCAAGGGCGTGTTTTTGAAAATTTGACGGATTTTCGGCCGAAAGTTCAGGAATTTACAGGGAGGGTTCTTGTGATCTTAAAAATTTTTACTATATTGTTGCCCCGCATATAACCCGAAGGCCGGAATATCCCCGCTCCTGCCGGCCTGTTTTGAATGGTTCCATTTCTAAAAAGACAATGCTTATGAAACAAAAGAAAATGCTTGCACTGACCCTTTCCCAACTCGTACTGCTTTATCGTCAGGAGTTTCCCGGCCTTGCGGCCCTTGCCGACGCCAGCGGCGACGGCGAACGGTTTCGCATGGGCCTCCGGGAGTTCGTGGACGCACACCGGGCGGCGGAAGGCGAAGCGGCGGAGCAGATTCGACTGTTGATCGACTACGACGGACGCAGCGTCCGCGAATTATCCACCGACCGGCAGCTGGAAGTCAGGACCCTCACGCTGCTGTGGCAGTTTCTTACCGGAAGGCTCGAAAACCCCGAAATGCCTTCCGACCTGTTCGTCGATCTGTACCATCTCTTCCGCCTGCTGGATGCTCCGGAGATTCCGCTGCCTTCGCCCCGGCGCGTGCGCAGCCGCACCGAACGCTGGCTCTCGGGACAGGACGACGGGGTGCGGGCCATCCGCGCCGACAACCGCGAACGGATGCTCCACCTGCTGATCCAGAAGATCGGGAACCGCAAGTCGAAGGTTCCGTCGCGCTTCCAGTTCGCCGACGGCATGACCTACGAGGAGAAGTACCGGCAGGTGGCCGCCTGGTGGGGCGATTTCCGCTTCCAGCTGGCGATGGCCGTGAAAAGCCCCTCGGAACTGAACCGCTTTCTGGCTGGCTCGCTCTCGTCGGAGACGATGTATCTGCTCTCGAAGGCCCGCAAGAAGGGAATGCCCTTCTTCGCCACGCCCTATTACCTTTCGCTGCTCGACGTCACGGGCGGCGGCTACGACGATGCCGCCATCCGCAGTTACATTCTTTATTCGCCGCAGCTGGTCGAAACCTACGGGCAGATCCGCGCCTGGGAGCGCGAGGACGTCGTCGAGGCCGGACGACCCAATGCCGCCGGGTGGCTGCTGCCCGACGGACACAACATCCACCGCCGTTACCCGGAGGTGGCGATCCTGATTCCCGACACGATGGGCCGCGCCTGCGGCGGGCTGTGCGCCTCGTGCCAGCGCATGTACGACTTCCAGAGCGAACGCCTCAATTTCGAATTCGAGACCCTGCGCCCCAAGGAGAGCTGGGACCACAAGCTGCGCCGCCTGATGAATTATTTCGAGGAGGACACCCAGCTGCGCGACATCCTCATCACGGGCGGCGACGCCCTGATGAGCCAGAACAAAACCCTGCGTAACATTCTCGAAGCGGTCTGCCGCATGGCCGGCCGCAAGCGCCGGGCCAATGCCCGACGCCCCGACGGGGAGAAGTACGCCGAATTGCAGCGTGTGCGCCTCGGGTCGCGCCTGCCGGCCTATCTGCCGATGCGCGTCAACGATGAACTGGTCGAAATCCTCCGCGAATTCCGCGAGAAGGCCTCGGCCGTCGGCGTGAAGCAGTTCATCATCCAGACCCATTTCCAGACGCCGCTCGAAGTGACGCCCGAAGCCGAGGAGGCCATCCGGAAGATCCTTTCGGCGGGGTGGCTCATCACCAACCAGCTGGTCTACACCGTGGCCGCTTCGCGCCGCGGGCACACCACACGCCTGCGCCAGGTGCTAAATTCGCTCGGTGTGGTCTGCTACTACACCTTCTCGGTCAAGGGGTTTCAGGAGAATTACGCCGTTTTCACCCCCAACAGCCGCTCGATGCAGGAGCAGGTCGAGGAGAAGGTTTACGGGCGGCTCACTCCGGAGCAGGCGGCCGAACTCGACGATTTGCTGGCTGACGGGACGGATACGGCTGCGAAAATCCGCTGCTTCATGCGTCGTCACCACCTGCCGTTTCTGGCCACGGACCGCAGCGTGCTGAACCTTCCGGCCATCGGCAAGAGCATGTCGTTCCGGCTGGTGGGCATCACGGCCGAGGGCAAGCGTCTGCTGCGTTTCGACCACGACCGGACGCGCCGCCACAGCCCGATCATCGACAGTATGGGCGAAATCTTCATCGTCGAGAACAAGTCGCTGGCCGCCTACCTGCGCCAGCTGGGCAAGATGGGCGAGGACCCCGAGGACTACGCTTCGATCTGGGCCTATACGCACGGCGAGACCGAGCCGCGTTTCGGGCTTTACGTCTATCCCGATTTCGGGTTCGCGACGACCGACCGGGTGAGCAACCTGGAGTTGGAGTGACGCAATAACCGGCATATGATTTGCGTTTGTATTCAATGATTATTGAATGAATGCAAATTATGAAAAAGACGATTCACAGAGCCGCGACCCGCGGGTATGCCGATCACGGCTGGCTCCGGACCCACCATACTTTCAGCTTCGCCGGATACTACGATCCCGGGCGGATTCATTTCGGCGCCCTGCGCGTGCTCAACGACGATACCGTGGCCCCGGGCGAGGGGTTCGGAACGCATCCCCACGAGAATATGGAGATCGTTTCGCTCGTTCTCTCGGGCGCCTTGAGGCACGGCGACAGCATGGGCAACATGCAGCTCCTCAAGCCGGGCGAATTGCAGGTGATGACCGCCGGTACGGGCATCACGCACAGCGAGATGAACGCCAGCCGCGAGGAGCCGGTGAAGTTCCTGCAGATCTGGGTCATCACCGACGCCGAGGGCCATACGCCCCGTTACAACCAGATCGAACTCGCGCCCGCGAAGCGCAACGAGTTCCGGCTGATCGTGGCTCCCGAAGGCCGCGGCGGGGAACACGTGGGATGGATTCACCAGACGGCATGGTTCCATACGCTCGACCTCGACGCCGGGCGGGAAGCCCGGTATCGCATGAATCTTCACGGCAACGGGGCCTATGTTTTCGTGATCGAAGGCACGGCCGAGGTCGCGGGCGAACCGCTCGGTCCCCGTGACGGCATGGGCATATCGGACGCCGACGATTTTCTGATCCGCGCTTCCGAAAACGCACGGCTGCTGGTCATCGAGGTCCCGATGATCTGATGTGCGGCAGCCTGATGTGAAAAACCGCCGGAGTCGAATGCTCCGGCGGTTTTTTAGTGTCAGGCGGCGTCCTAAAACTCCGAGGTGAAGTGGAAGCGGATATCCTTGAAGTTCTCCTGCGCGAGAGCCAGCCCGTAGCTGGTGTCGGCGAGGAAAACGTCGCGGCCGTGCTTGTCCACGGCCATGTTGGTGTGCTTGCGGCGCTTGAAGTCGGCCAACTGCGCGGCGTTGTCGCTGTCGATCCAGCAGGCCTTGTAGATCGAGATCGGCTCCCAGCGGCACGCGGCGTTGTACTCGTGCTCCAGACGGTACTGGATGACCTCGAACTGGAGCGCGCCCACCGTGCCGATGATCTTGCGGCCGTTGAGCGAGCTTGTGAACAGCTGCGCCACGCCCTCGTCCATCAGCTGGTCGATGCCTTTGGCCAGTTGCTTGAATTTCAGCGGGTCGGCGTTCTCGATGTAGCGGAACTGCTCGGGGGCGAACGACGGAATTCCGGTGAAGCGGAGCTTCTCGCCTTCGGTGAAGGTGTCGCCGATCTTGAAGTTCCCCGTGTCGTGCAGACCCACGATGTCGCCCGGATAGGCGAAGTCGATCACCGACTTTTTCTCGGCCATGAAGGCCGTCGGGGAGGAGAATTTCAACTGCTTGCCGCTGCGTACGTGGAGGTAGTTCCTATTCCGTTCGAACGTGCCGGAACAGATCTTCAGGAACGCGATGCGGTCGCGGTGGTTGGGGTCCATGTTGGCGTGGATCTTGAAGACGAAGCCGGTCATTTTCGGCTCCGCAGGCTCCACCTGCCGGGTTTCGGTCGGCGCCGGGCGCGGCGAAGGGGCGATGCGCACGAAGCATTCGAGCAGTTCGCGCACGCCGAAATTGTTCACCGCCGAGCCGAAGAACACCGGGGCCAGTTCGCCCCGCAGGTAGGCGTCGCGGTCGAACTGGTCGTAGACGCCCTCGACCAGTTCCACGTCGGAACGCAGCTGGGCGGCGAACTTCTCGCCGATGTAGCCTTCGAGTTCCTGCGAGGCGAGGTCCGAGATTTCGGCCGTCGAGGCGTCGGCCGTGAGCTTTTCGTCCGACGTGAAGAGCGAGAGGTTCTTCTCGTAAAGGTTGTAGACGCCCTTGAACGTGGGTCCGTTCGAGATCGGGAAGGCCAGCGGCCGCACGCGGATATGCAGTTCCTTCTCCACCTCGTCCAGCAGGTCGAACGGCTCTTTCGACGGGCGGTCGAGCTTGTTGATGAAGACGATCACGGGGGTTTGGCGCATGCGGCAGACCTCCATCAGCTTGCGGGTCTGGGCCTCGACGCCCTTGGCGCCGTCGATGACGATGATCACCGAGTCGACGGCCGTCAGCGTGCGGTAGGTGTCCTCGGCGAAATCCTCGTGGCCCGGGGTGTCGAGGATGTTGATCTTGCAGCCCCGGTATTCGAATCCCATCACGGCCGTGGCCACCGAGATGCCTCGCTGGCGTTCGATCTCCATGAAGTCGGACGTGGCGCCCTTCTTGATCTTGTTGCTCTTGACGGCTCCGGCCACGTGGATGGCGCCGCCGAACAGCAGCAGTTTTTCCGTAAGGGTGGTTTTGCCCGCGTCGGGGTGGGCGATGACGGCGAAGGTCCGCCGCCGGGTTATCTCTTCCTGTTGTGTCATGCGTTATTCTTTCGGGTAATCGGCGTTGTAGTGGCAGCCTACGGACTCCTTGATCTCGCGGCCCTGCTTGATGACCAGGTAGGCGATGGCGATCATGTTCCGCAGCTCGCACAGTTCGCGGTTGGGCTTGGTCTTGTTGTAAAGTTCCTCGGTCTCCTGCCAGAGAATTTCCAGCCGGTGCATGGCGCGCTTGAGCGAGAGGTTCGACCGCACGATGCCCACGTAGTTGGACATGATCGTCTGCATCTCGCGCTTCGACTGGATGATCATCAGCATCTCCTCGGTGTGCTGCGTGCCTTCGAAATCCCAGTCGGGAATGCCCTCCTGAAAATCGACTTTCTCCAGCAGCGACGCCGTGTGGCGCGCGGCCTGGTCGGCGTAGACCACCGCTTCGATCAGCGAGTTCGAGGCCAGACGGTTGGCGCCGTGCAGCCCCGTGCACGAGGTCTCGCCCAGCGCGTAGAGCCGTTTCACGGAGGTTTCGCCGTTGGTGTCGACCTTCACGCCGCCGCAGCAGTAGTGCGCCGCAGGGGTCACGGGAATCCAGTCTTTGGTGATGTCGATGCCGATCGAGCGGCATTTTTCATAGATGTTCGGGAAATGGCTCTTCACGGCCTCGGGGTCCTTGTGCGTCACGTCGAGGTAGACGAAGTCGGAACCCCGTTTGGTCATCTCGCGGTAGATGGCGCGGGCCACCACGTCGCGCGGCGCGAGGGATTTCATCGGGTGGTATTTGTCCATGAACTCCTTGCCGTCGGGCAGCCGCAGGATGGCCCCGAAGCCGCGCATGGCTTCGGTGATCAGGAAGTTGGGCTTCTCGCCGGGGTTGTAGAGCGTCGTGGGGTGGAACTGGATGAACTCCATGTTCTCGGTCATCGCCTTGGCGCGGTGGCACATGGCGATGCCGTCGCCCGTGGCGACCACGGGGTTCGAGGTCGTGGAGTAGACGTTGCCGCAGCCGCCCGTGGCCACGACGGTGAATTTCGAAAGCATGGTCTCGATCTCGTTGGTGTCGAGATTCAGGACGTAGGCCCCGAACGAGGCCAGTCCGCGCGTGTGGCGCGTGACGAATTCGCCCAGATGGTGCTGCGTCAGCAGGTCGATGGCGAAGTGGCGTTCGAGAACCGTGATGTTCGGATGCTCCCTCACCGACTGCACGAGCGCCCGTTCGATCTCGGCTCCCGTGAGGTCCTCGTGGTGGAGGATGCGGTGCTCCGAGTGTCCGCCTTCGCGGTTGAGCTCGAAACGCCCGTCGGGGGTCTTGTCGAAACGCGTGCCCCAGGCTATGAGGTCGGCGATCAGTTCCGGGGCCCGCCGCACGACCAGTTCCACGGCCTTCTCGTCGCATTTGCCTGCGCCGCAGACCAGCGTGTCGCGGATGTGTTTCTCGAATGTGTCGGGAGCGTACGTTACCGAGCAGATGCCGCCTTGTGCATAATTGGTGTTGCACTCTTCGATCGCGCCCTTGGTGACGATCGTAACGTGTCCGTGGGCTGCGGCTTTCAGCGCGAACGAAAGGCCCGCGGCGCCGGAACCGATAACCAGAAAGTCGGTTTTCATGGGTTTTTCCTTTTTCTATTGCCTTGCAGCGCCGCAAAGTTACAAAAAATAGTAACTTTGCCGCATAATTTCGGGCAAAATATGGAACGACATATCGACATCAGCCGCTTCGATTACGACCTTCCGGACGAGCGGATCGCCAAATTCCCGCTCGCCGAGCGCAGCGCCTCGAAGCTGCTCGTCTGGCGCGGCGGAGAAATCGCGGAAAAGCGTTTCGCCGACATCGGCGACGTGCTGCCGGCCGGGGAGCTGCTGGTTTTCAACAACACGAAGGTGATCCGGGCGCGGATCGTCATGCACAAGCTCTCCGGGGCGCGCATCGAGGTCTTCTGTCTCGAGCCGCACGACCCGGCCGACTACGAGCGGGCGTTCGCCGTCACGGGCGGCTGCACATGGTCGTGCATCGTGGGCAACCGCAAGAAGTGGAAAGAGGGGTACGTGGAGATCAATTTCGAACGCGGGGGCTGCGCCGAGCACCTTCGTGCATGGATCGTCGAGGACCACGGCCGCGAGTGCGTCGTGCGTTTCGAGTGGACGGCCCCGATGACCTTCGGGCAGCTGCTCGAATACCTCGGGCGGATTCCGATTCCGCCCTACCTGAACCGCGAGAGCGAGGAGATCGACAACACGCGCTACCAGACGGTCTATTCGAAGTTCGAAGGTTCGGTGGCCGCACCGACCGCCGGGCTGCATTTCACGCCCGAGCTGATCGGGGAGATGAAGGTGCGCGGATTCGCCTTCGAGGAGGTGACGCTCCATGTCGGGGCGGGCACGTTCCTGCCCGTCAAGGACGAGGACGCCGCGCGGCATCCGATGCACACCGAGCATTTCGAGGTGCGCCGTGCGACGGTGGTCCGCCTGCTGGAGAAGTGGGGGCATATCACCGCCGTGGGAACCACCTCGGTGCGTACTCTGGAATCGCTTGCGGCCCTTGCGTGGCGCATCCGCACGGCCGGGACGCCCGATGCCGGGCGGGTCGTGGGGCAGTGGGAGCTGTACGACATTCCCGCGGAGTTTTCGGGCCGCGAGGCGTTGCAGGAGTTGTCGGGGTATATGGAGCGCGAGGGGCTGGACCGGCTGAAAGCCTCGACGCAGATTATGATCACGCCGCTGGACTACGAGTTCCGCATCGTGCACAATATCGTCACCAATTTCCACCAGCCCAAATCGACGCTGCTGCTGCTGGTTTCGGCCTTTGTGGGCGACGGGTGGCGGCGGATTTACGACTACGCCCTCGGCCACGGCTTCCGCTTTTTGAGCTACGGCGATTCGTCGGTGCTGCTGCGGGAATGACCGTTTATGCGGAACGGAAAAGGGACGCCCGACGAGGACGTCCCTTTTTTATTGGCGCAGGGGCGGATTAGAAATTGTATCCGACGCTGATCGTGAAGCAGTTGTTGCGCATCGTGCCCTCGCCGTCGCTCTCCTTGACCAGATTCAGGCAGCCGATGTCGTAGCCCAGCCCGAAGTAAATGCGTTTCCAGACGACGCCGGCGCCCAGACGCACGCCCAGGTCGGAACGTTTCAACCCGCCTTCGTCTCCGAAGATGTCGCCCTTCTCGTCGCCGACCTTCACTTTGCCGCCGATGCCGAGCCCGTAGTAAAGACCTGCGAAGGGTTGGATCGTAACGATGTCCTTGATGTTGAAGTGGTAGTTCACCAGCACGGGGATTTGCAGGTAGGAGGGGCGGAAGCTCACGCCGTCGACCTTGCCGCCGCGGCTCGAGAAGGCAAGCCCGGTTTCGAGGTAGAAGGGCAGTTTGTTGCAAAGCAGGATCTGATCGGTCACGGCGACGTGGAACGAGGCCCGCGAGTCGGTGCTGATGGACGCACCTCCGGCCGAAATCGAGTAGCTCGACAGGTTCAGTCCGGCGCGGACGCCCAGGATGTTCTTTTCGTAGTTTTGCGCCGAAACGGCATTTGCCAGCAGGATGGCGGCCATGATAAGCAATACTTTTTTCATAATGAATGGGTTTGGGTTTGTATACGTGGCAAATATAGGATAATTTTTTCGAAAAATCCCCCCCCCGAAATTTTTTACGGATAATGAAAAAAATATCCGTAAATGCTTTTGCTTTAGCTGGATAGCTGTCGGATGTCAGAAATTGTAACCGATGTTTACGGTCAGGCAGTTGTTGCGTATTTCGGCGCTTTCGGGCTGGAGTGCGTAGCCGAAGAATTCGCCGCCCCGGAACAGGTCGCGGCAGCCGATGTCGTAGCTTATGCCCAGGTAGATGCGTCTGATGACGAACCCGGCGCCCGCGCGCACGCCGAAATCCATGCGGGAGAGGAAGCCCGGGGCGCTGAACATATCCTCGTTGCCGTATTCGGTCTTCATCGCGCCCCGGATGCCCACGCCGCCGTATATGCCCGCGAAGGGCTGGATCGTGAGGAGATCCCGGATGTGGAAATGGTAGTTGACGAGCAGGGGGGCCTGCATGTAGAACGGACGCATGGTCATGTTGTAGATGTCGCCGTAGATTTCAGCGGCGGCCCTGCCGCCGCGGCTCGAAAAGCCGATGCCCGTTTCGAGGTAGAGGGGCAGGCTGCGGTGGAGCAGGATCTGGTCCGTCACGGCGAAGTGGAATCCCGCGCGCGAACCGGTGTTTATCCGCACGTCTTCGATCGAGATGTCGCAGGTCGACACGTTGACGCCGGCGCGGACGCCCAGGATGTTCTTCTCATACCGCTGCGCCCGGACGGCTCCCGCCGACAGCAGGACGAGCAGGATGAATGCGTATCTTTTCATGGAGGTCGATGAAATTATGCTTCGGGTGTGCAGCTTTTCAGGGCCAGTTTCTTGACCCAGACGACGAAGCCGCCCGTGAGGATCAGGTTCAGCACCAGCGTCAGCACCGAGATGATCAGCGCCGGGCCGCCGAGGCTGTATCCCAGGGCGATGAAGATGACGCCCGCGCCCACCTCGCCGCGGGTGAACATGCCGATCGAGAGTGCGAGCCGCTCGCTCAGTTTCCGGTCGCGGTAGAAGAAGACCGGGACCAGCTTCCCGATGTTCGAGAGCGCCGAAACGGCCACGACGTGCAGGATCAGCACGCCCCACGGCATCATCGGCTGCGACGCCGTGATGGAGGTGGCGGCCGCGGCGGCGTCTGCCGCCGAAGCGCCCGTCACGAGCGGCATGCTCATGCCGACAAGCAGCATGAACAGGAACGAGATGCCCGTTGCGGCGCGGCGTTCGGTCGGGGTGTCGATCTCCCTGTGCTTCATCAGCATGCCGATCACGAAGGCCGGAAGCAGCACCTCGATGTGTATGCTGTTTTCTGGTCCGTACCACCGCGCGGTGACGATGTAGAGCGCCTGTGTCAGGGCGCAGACCACCGCCGAAAGCCCCAGGATGCGTTTCCAGTCCTGCCGGACGTTCCACCGCGCCTGCCACCGCCAGCCTGCGATAAGCAGTACGACGACCACGCCCACGATGGCGAACATCTGCCATTTGAGGCCGATCATCAGGATTTGCAGCGGGATCATCAGCAGGATGGTGTCCAGGTCGTCGAAGATAGCCAGCACCTGGATCTTACGGTATATCCAACTGTTTTTCAGGCTTAACGCGGCGAGCATCGTGAAGAGGATACCGGCCGAGGTCGGGGCCGCGAAACGGCTCAGCAGCAGATTCTCCTTCCACGCCGCGGAGTCGGTCCAGAGGTCGGAGGGCAGCAGTACGAAAATATAGTAGAGGACGATCAGCAGCCACGGCAGCGCTGCGGTGGCCATGGCGATGAAGTAATCGGCGGTGTAGGAGCGCCAGCGCGACTTGTCGATTTCGAACTCCCGTCCGACGTTGATCATAATGAATCCCAGGCAGATGTAGAGCAGGGTGTCGGCAGTCGCCTTGAAACCCGGATAGGCCGTGCCGAGTGCGCCGGGAAGCAGCTGCGAGGCGACGAGGCCCAGCATCAGAAAGAGCGAGAACGAAAGAACTTTTCGCATTGATTGAAAGTCGTTTACAGGTTATGCGTCTGTGCCGCGGCACAAAGATACGATATTTGTAGAAAAATCCGCGGAAACGAATGCTGTTGTCGTGAAAAAAATAACAATAATGAAACTGCAATTCACAATTATTTTGTACCTTTGCCGTGCCGATTCAGGGAATTAGCATTCAAACACCATAAAATTCAAATTATTACAACTATGCAGATTGTAGAGATTCACGCAAGGGAAATCCTCGACTCGCGAGGCAATCCGACCATCGAGGTCGAAGTTCGTACCGTATCGGGCGCATTCGGCCGCGCTGCCGTTCCGAGCGGAGCGTCGACGGGCGAGAACGAGGCCCTTGAGCTTCGTGACGGCGACAAGAGCCGTTACCTGGGCAAAGGCGTCCTGAACGCCGTGAAGAACGTTAACGAAGTGATCGCTCCGGCCGTCATCGGCATGAACGTAGCCGACCAGGTGGGCATCGACAAGGCCATGATCGCCCTCGACGGAACCCCCACCAAGTCGAAGCTCGGCGCAAACGCCATCCTCGGCGTGTCGCTGGCCGTTGCCCGCGCTGCCGCCGACTATTTCGGCATGCCGCTCTATCGCTATATCGGCGGCGCGAACGCCAAGACGCTGCCCGTTCCGATGATGAACATCATCAACGGCGGTTCGCACTCGGACGCTCCGATCGCATTCCAGGAGTTTATGATCCGTCCCGTGGGCGCTCCTTCGTTCAAGGAGGGCATCCGCATGGGCGCCGAGGTGTTCCACAACCTGAAGAAGGTGCTCCACAACCGTAACCTCTCGACGGCCGTAGGCGACGAGGGTGGTTTCGCTCCCGCGCTCAACGGCACGGAGGATGCCATCGAGTCGATCATCGAGGCCATCAAGATGGCCGGCTACAAGCCCGGCCGCAAGTGCGAGGGCGGCGACGTGTCGATCGGCATGGACTGCGCTTCGTCGGAGTTCTACAAGGACGGCGTTTACGACTACACCAAGTTCGAGGGCGAGAAGGGCGCCAAGCGTACGTCGAAGGAGCAGGTGGAGTACCTGAAGGGACTCGTCGCCAAATACCCCATCGACTCGATCGAGGACGGCATGTCGGAGAACGACTGGGAAGGCTGGCAGATGCTGACCGCCGAGATCGGCGACAAGTGCCAGCTCGTGGGCGACGACCTGTTCGTCACCAACGTGGACTTCCTGAAGAAGGGTATCGAAATGGGCTGCGCCAACTCGATCCTGATCAAGGTAAACCAGATCGGTACGCTGACCGAGACGCTCGACGCCATCGAGATGGCTCACCGCGCCGGCTATACGTCGGTGACGTCGCACCGTTCGGGCGAGACCGAGGATTCGACCATCGCCGACATCGCCGTGGCTACGAACTCGGGTCAGATCAAGACCGGTTCGGCTTCGCGTTCGGACCGTATGGCCAAGTACAACCAGCTGCTCCGCATCGAGGAGGAACTCGGCGACGAGGCTATCTACGGCTACACGAAGATCTACCGCAAGTAATTTGCTGCCGGAATATAAAGAGAACCGGATGCCGCGAGGCGTCCGGTTTTTTTATGATGCAGCCCCGGGAACCGGAGCGCGGAGGCGATGTCGCCCGACGGATTCGTATCGCATGTTCCGTGTCGGCCAATTGAACTGTCTGCACATGCCAACGAAAAAAGGTCTTCGCAAGAAGACCTTTTCGGGTGGAAGAAGGGGCTCGAACCCTCGACCTTCGGAACCACAATCCGACGCTCTAACCGACTGAGCTACATCCACCGTGTGATACGAGTTCGTCGTATCGGGATGCAAATGTAATACGATTTTTCGGTCCGTGCAAAAAAAACGGCTGAAAAATCGTCCGGAAATGGCGGAAATGACAAAATGGCAGTCGCCTCTGCTCGTTTGTCACGCAAAATCTGCCAAAAAACGGTTGGCACATCTATTGATGGGATAGAGGTTGCGAAAGCGAATGAAACATATTATATCAAACAAATTTAAAACACAAAGCTATGAACGTAAAACCATTATCGGACCGCGTGCTGATTCTCCCGAATCCCGCGGAGGAGAAGACGGCCGGCGGATTGATCATCCCCGACACGGCAAAGGAGAAACCGCTGGCAGGCAAAGTCGTTGCAGTAGGTCCCGGAACCTCGGAGGTCAAGATGGAGGTCAAGGAGGGCGACCAGGTGCTCTACGGCAAGTATGCCGGTCAGGAAATCCAGGTCGACGGCGTGGACTACCTCATTATGAAACAGAACGATATTTTGGCAATCATCTAAATTCGATAAATAGTCATGGCAAAGGATATTAAATATAACGTAGAGGCGCGCGAACTGCTCAAGGAGGGTGTCGACGCGCTGTCGAACGCCGTTAAGGTAACGCTCGGTCCCAAAGGCCGCAACGTGATCATCGACAAGAAATTCGGCGCTCCGCAGATCACCAAGGACGGTGTGACGGTGGCCAAGGAGGTGGAACTGGAGGACGCTTTCGCCAACATGGGCGCCCAGATGGTCCGCGAGGTCGCTTCGAAGACCAACGACGATGCGGGCGACGGTACGACCACCGCAACCGTGCTGGCGCAGTCGATCATCGGCGTCGGTCTGAAGAACGTGACGGCCGGAGCCAACCCGATGGACCTGAAACGCGGTATCGACAAGGCCGTTGCGACGGTCGTGGAGTCGCTGCGGAAGCAGAGCCAGGAGGTCGGCTCGGATTTCGCCAAGATCGAGCAGGTGGCCACCATTTCGGCCAACAACGACGAGACGATCGGTAAGCTGATCGCCGAGGCGATGGCCAAGGTCAACAACGAGGGTGTCATCACCGTCGAGGAGGCCAAGGGAACCGAGACCCATGTCGAGGTGGTCGAGGGCATGCAGTTCGACCGCGGTTACATTTCGGCTTACTTCATCACCGACACGGAAAAGATGGAGGCCCAGCTCGAAAAGCCCTATATCCTGATCACGGACAAGAAGGTTTCGACGATGAAGGAGCTGATGGGCGTGCTGGAGCCGGTGGCCCAGAGCGGCCGTGCGCTGCTGATCATCGCCGAGGATGTCGACGGCGAGGCCCTTTCGGCGCTGGTTGTCAACAAACTCCGCGGCACGCTGAAGATCGCCGCCTGCAAGGCTCCGGGCTTCGGTGACCGCCGCAAGGAGATGCTCGAAGACATCGCCGTCCTGACGGGTGCGACCGTGATCTCGGCCGACAAGGGCATGAAGATCGAGGATACGACGCTGGAGATGCTGGGTTCGGCCGACAAGGTGACGCTCAACAAGGAGAACACCACCATCGTCGACGGCGCCGGCAAGAAGGAGGAGATCGCAGCCCGTGTGGCCCAGATCCGCTCGTCGATCGACAAGGCTACGTCGGACTATGACAAGGAGAAGTTGCAGGAGCGTCTGGCCAAGCTGGCCGGCGGTGTCGCCGTGCTCTACGTCGGAGCCGCCACGGAGGTCGAGATGAAGGAGAAGAAGGACCGTGTCGACGACGCGCTGGCCGCAACGCGCGCAGCTGTCGAGGAAGGTATCGTTCCGGGCGGCGGCGTGGCTTACATCCGTGCCACGGCGGCTCTCGAAGGCCTGAAGGGCCAGAACGAGGACCAGACGACGGGTATCCAGATCGTGAAACGCGCCATCGAGGAGCCGCTCCGCCAGATCGTCGAGAACGCCGGCGGCGAAGGCTCGGTGGTCGTCAACAAGGTGAAGGAGGGCAAGGACGCCTTCGGTTACAACGCCCGCGACGACAAGTACGAGGACCTGCTGAAAGCCGGTATCATCGACCCGACGAAGGTGTCGCGCGTAGCGCTGGAGAACGCCGCGTCGATCGCCTCGATGTTCCTCACCACGGAGTGCGTGCTGGCCGAGAAGAAGTCCGACGCTCCCGCCGTGCCGGCGATGCCCGCAGGCGGTATGGGCGGCATGATGTAACGGATTCCCATTTATAAGCGGATATTTCCGCACATCTCTCGAACGGGGCGAATGGAATGTACCTCAAGTACTATCCGTTCGTCCCGTTCTTCACGATGCCCGGACGGATCCGGCTTAAAATCAGAATCCGCCCGGACCGGGACGCGGTATCCGGCATCTGCGCCGTTCCGGCGAATGCACGGCCTGCTCCCGGACCGGCCCGTCCATTTGCCCGGACCGGTTTCGTTTTGCCGGCCGTTTTTCGTACCTTTGCGGCGGGAAGTTACGAAAAGAGTGTAATTTATTGGAAATGAGCGTAGGTTAATTGCTCTTGATAGTAATAGGTTACGATTTA